>Ga0209381_1000269_pt1 | contig 142393 bp, 126 predicted proteins | sample DewCreD2012metaG_FD_184111 | JGI IMG/M metagenome (GOLD analysis project Ga0209381, IMG submission 184111) | Hot spring sediment bacterial and archeal communities from British Columbia, Canada, to study Microbial Dark Matter (Phase II) - Dewar... ...
CCCGACTGCTGCCGACGACGGTTGCTTCCGTCGCCAGCGTCAAGCTAGCCTGACTCCCCAGTCTGTCAAGCTACATTTACAAAGCCGTCGTCACGGCGCGTCGCGCCGGGCGGAGACGACACTCGCGATCAACGGCAGGCGCGTGCGATGCAGGCGCGGCCGGACGAACCCGGCCCGCCGCAAAAGCGCCACGAGCTCGTCCGCCCGCCGCGGCCGGCCACGGCCCATCGCCGCGAGATAGAAGGCGAAATAGGCCCCGACCCGCTCGGCGCCGGGCGTCTCGGCCAAGGGCTCGGCGATCAGGACCGTCCCGCCCGGCAGCAGCGCCGCCCGCACCGCGCGCAACAGCTCGAGCACGGTCGTGTCGTCGTGGTCGTGCAGGACCCGCACGAGGCTCGCCGCGTCGCAGCCCGCGGGCAGCGGATCGCGGCGGAAATCACCGCCCACGACCCGGATCCGTTCGGCGAGGCCGGCCGCGGCGAGCCGCGCGCGGGCCCGCTCGGCGACCGCCGGCAGGTCGAACAGGACGAGCTCGAGCCGCGGGCAACGGGCCGCCACGGCCTCGAGGAAGGCACCTTCGCCGCCACCCACGTCGACGAGCCGCCGCACGCCGCGGAACGGCCGGACGGCCAAGATCTCGGCGGTGACCATCGGCTGGGTGGCGGCCATCAGCGCGGAGTAGGGGCCCACCTGCTCGGCCGGCAGCGCCGCCGCGTCCTCGGCCGAAGCATAGGGCCAATACCGGGCGAGCCGCGCCTCGCCGGGTGGCCGGCGCAGAAGCGCCAGGGGATCGGCGAGATCGGCGTAGAGGACCGCGTGGTGCTCGATCATCGCCGCGAGGCCGGGGGTGGCGAGGAGCTCGGCCCCCCTCGCCCCGAGCCCCCAGCGGCCGGCGGCACGGCGCTCGACCAGGCCGAGGCCGGCAGCCGCGGCCGAGAGCCGCTCGACCGCCTCGGCCGAGAGCCCGGTGGCGGCCGCGAGCTCGTCGCGGCCGAGCGGACCGTGCGCGAGCCGCTCCAGGAGACGCAGCCGAACGACCGCCCAGAGGACCTGGCTGTACACGAAGCCGGCGCAGAGATCGAAGAGTGCTGCGGCCCGCCGCCGCGCGACGAGGCGGGTCGGCCAGAAGGCGCTCGCCAGGCGGTGGAAGCGCGGGCTCGCGAGCAGCCGGTCGCGTCGGGCGAGGAGCGCCTCTCGGAGCTTCTCCGCGACCGTCGCCACGGACCTCGACGGCGTTCAGGCGGCCGCGCGCACGAGGCTCTTCGGCAAGAAGCGGCGGGCCTCGTGCTCGACGAGCGCGCGCAGATCGGCGGCCCCGGGGCAGGGTGGGATCGCCGCCACGGCCCCGGCGACGAGCTCCTCGAGCCGCAGGAGGGCACCGTCGAGACCGAGCTCGCGCACCGCGCTCGCCCGGCCGAGCGCGGCGTCGCGGCCGGTGGGCTTGCCGAGCTCGACCGGGTCGGCGGCCACGTCGCGGATGTCGTCGGCGACCTGGTAGGCGAGGCCGAGCCGCTCGCCGAAGGCCCGCCAGGGTTCGGCCTCGGCGCCGGCAGCGAGGGCCCCGAGCATCGCCGCCCCGGCGAACAGCGCCCCGGTCTTCTGGCGGTGATATTCGACCCGATCGAGCCGCGGCTCGCACTCCCAGGCCTGGCCCGCGACGATGCCGGCGGGCGCACCGACCGCGCCGGCGAGGGCCGCCAGGAGCGGGGCGAGCCGGGTCGGCCGGCGTGCCCCGGCCTCGCCCAGGACCTCGAAGGCGAGCACGATCAAGGCGTCGCCCGCCAAGACCGCGAGCCGCTCGCCCATCGCCCGATGCAGGGACGGCTTGCCGCGGCGGGTCGCGGCGTCGTCGAAGCAGGGGAGATCGTCGTGGACGAGGGAGGCGCAGTGCAAGAGTTCGACCGCCGAAGCCGCCGCCTCGGCGAGGATCGGGTCGTCCTCGCCGCAAGCCCGGGCGACGGCCAGGCAGAGCCGCGGCCGCAGCCGCGCTCCACCCGGAAAGACCGCGTAGCGCAGCGCCGCGGCGAGCCCGTTCGGGCAGCCGCGGCCGGCGGCGCGGGCGAGCGCCGCCTCGAGCGCCCGGTCGATGCGGAGCAGGGGATCCATCGGCGCCTCCCTTCGGTCCCGGCCGATCCGTCAACGCAACTTGTCACAAGTACGTGTCATTTTCTATAGACAGTGGCGAGGAGAAACGCATGGCCGCGGGGAAACCCGGCATCTTCGTCGTCGGCGCCGGCGCGGGCGGCCTCGCCGCTGCCCTCGAGCTCGCCTGCCGCGGCTGCGCGGTCACCGTCCTCGAACGGGCGAGCGGCCCGGGCGGCAAGATGCGCGCCCTCGAGGTCGGCGGCCGCGAGGTCGCAGCCGGCCCGACCGTGCTCACCTTGCGTGCCTTCCTCGACGAGCTCCTGGCCACCGCCGGAACCCGGCTCGAAGCCGAACTGCCCACGCGCCGCGCCGAGATCCTCGCCCGGCACTGGTGGCCGGACGGCTCGAAGCTCGATCTCTTCGCCGATCCGGCGCGCAGCGAGGCGGCGATCGCCGCCTTCGCCGGGCCCGCCGAAGCCCGCCGGTTCCGTGCCTTCCGTGCCGAGGCGGCGCGGATCTGGGCGATCCTCGAACAGCCGTTCTTGCGCGCGATCGAGCCGAGCCTGCCGGGCCTTCTGGGCGGGGTGGGGCTGCGGGGTCTCGCCGAGCTGCCGCGCATCCGCCCGTTCGAATCGATGTGGAAGGTGCTGGGCGAGCATTTCCACGACCATCGGCTGCGCCAGCTCTTCGCCCGCTACGCGACCTATTGCGGCGGCTCGCCCTTCCTCGCCCCCGCCACGCTGATGCTCGTGGTCCACGCCGAACTCGAAGGCGTGTGGCTCGTCGAGGGCGGCCTCGCAGCACTCGCCCGCACCCTCGCCCGGCTCGCCGAGGCGCGCGGTGCGACCTTCCGCTTCGACACCGAGGTCGCCGAGATCCTGGTCGAGGGCGGCCGCGCCCGGGGCGTGCGGCTCGCCTCGGGCGAGCGCCTGCCGGCCGAAGCGGTGATCGTGAACGCCGACATCGCCGCCCTCGCGGCCGGCCTGTTCGGACCCGCCGCGGCCCGCGCGGTCGACGCCGGGGCACCCGGCGGCCGCTCGCTCTCGGCCGTGGTCTGGAGCGTGGTCGGCCGCGCCGCGGGTGGGCCGCTCCTCCATCACGACGTCCTCTTCTCGGCTGATTATCCGGGCGAGTTCGCCGAGATCCTGGACCGACAGCGGCTGCCCTCGGATCCGACCGTCTATCTCTGCGCCCAGGATCGACCGGCCGCCGAAGCCCCTCCGCCCGTGGGCGAGGAGCGGTTCCTCCTGCTCGTCAACGCCCCGGCCACGGGCGATCGTCGACCCTTTCCCGAAGCGGAGATCGCAGCATGCTGGGAACGCGTGGGTCGGAAGCTCGAGCGCGCGGGCCTGACGATCGAGGTGCGGGCGATGCGGGTCACGACACCTGCGACGTTCGCCCGGGCGTTCCCGGCGAGCGGGGGAGCCCTCTACGGTCCGGCGCCGCACGGCTGGCGGGCGGCGTTCGCCCGTCAGGGGGTCCGGACCCGACTGCCGGGCCTCTATTGCGCGGGCGGGACGGTCCATCCGGGCCCGGGCGTGCCGATGGCGATCCTCTCGGGCCGGCAGGCAGCCCGGGCGGTGCTCGCGGACCGCGCTTCGACGCGCCCCTCCCACCCGGTGGCTATCGCTGGTGGTATCTCGACGCGCTGAGCGGCGACGGCCGCTTCGGCCTCGTCGCGATCGTCTTCCTGGGCTCGGTCTTCTCACCCTATTACGCGCTCGCCCGGCGGCTCGGCAGCGCCCCGGCCGAGCGCCACTGTGCCGTCAATCTCGCGCTCTACGCCCCGGGCCGCAGCTATTGGGCGATGACCGAGCGGGGGCTGCCGGCGATCGCCCGCGACGCTTCCTCCTTCCGGATCGGCCCGAGCCGGCTCGCCTGGGAAGGCGAGGATCTCCGCCTCGAGGTCGACGAACGGACCGCGCCCTGGCCCCGCCGCCTGCGCGGGCGGGTCCGCCTGCGGCCCGAATCCTTGCCCGGCCGGGTCGTCCTGCTCGCGGCCGAAGGATCGCACCGCTGGTGGCCGATCGCCCCCCGAGCCCGGGTCGAGGTCGTGTTCGACGAGCCGGCGCTGCGCTTCACGGGATCCGGCTATCTCGACGCCAACGAGGGGCTCGAGCCGCTCGAGGCCCGCTTCCGGAACTGGGACTGGTCGCGGGCCGGCGACGGCCGAGAGACCTCGATCCTCTACGAGGGAACCCGGCGCGACGGCAGCGCCCTCGCGCTCGCCCTCCACGCCGGCCGCGACGGCGGGCTCGAGCCGTTCGTGCCGCCGCCGCGCCAGCCGCTACCCCGCTCGCGTTGGGGGCTCGCCCGATCGACCCGGGTCGACCCCGGGCACCGGGCGCGGCTGGTCCGCAGCCTCGAGGACGGGCCGTTCTACGCCCGCGCCCTGCTCGCGACCCGGCTCGCCGGCCACACGCTGCCGGCGATCCACGAGACCCTCTCGCTCGACCGCTTCGCCCGGCCCTGGGTCCAGCTCCTCTTGCCGTTCCGCATGCCGCGGCGGGGTGGCCGGTCGCCGCACCGAGCGGAGCTGCCAGATCGCGAAGGCGAGCACCCCGCCCAGGACCAACAGGCCCTCGAGCAGGACGATGGTGCCGGGCTCCATGGCCGCAACCTCTCCTTGCGTGGTCGATCGGAGGAGGGATGATGCGTCGCGGTGGACGGGATGTCTCGACTCGTTTACCTCGATTGACACCAGCGCTGTCGAAGGAGGCTGACGGATGAGCTGGGACGGTAGGAATCTCCCCACCGAGCCGCCCGGCAAGGTACGCCTGCCGGCCGGCCAGATGACCGTCCCGGCGACGGTCTGGGTGCTCGTGGCCCTCACGACGATCGTGGCCGGCCTCACGAGCCCGGGCGCCGGCCTCGGCGTCTACGTGCTCGGGCTTCTGGCCGCGGTGATCATCGACTTCACCATGTGGCTCGAAGCCGAGGGCATGGTCGAGCGCGATTGAGCCGATCGGCCGCGCACGGATCCCCGCCGTTGCGGCGCGTCTTTCCCTTCGCGGCTCTGGTCGGCCAGGAGGAGATGCGCACCGCCCTCCTGATCGCCGGGGTCGATCCCGGCATCGGCGGTGTCTTGATCATGGGCGAACGGGGCACCGGCAAGTCGACCGCGATCCGCGCCTTGGCCGAGCTCTTGCCGCCGATCGAGGTGGTCGAGGGCTGCCCCTACAATTGCGATCCGGCGCGCGCTCCGGCCGGCTGCCCGGCCGGCTGCCCGGGGCGAGCCGCGGCCGCTGCGGGCCGGACCCGATCCGTCCCGGTCCCGGTCGTCGACCTGCCGCTCGGGGCGACCGAGGACCGGGTGGTGGGGGCCCTCGACCTCGAGCGGGCCCTCGTGCACGGCGAGAAAGCCTTCGAGCCGGGCCTCCTCGCGCGCGCCAACCGAGGCTTCCTCTACATCGACGAGGTCAACCTCCTCGAAGACCATCTGGTCGACCTGCTCTTGGACGTCGCCGCCTCGGGCGAGAACCTGGTCGAGCGGGAGGGCCTTTCGATCCGCCATCCCGCGCGCTTCGTGCTCGTGGGCTCGGGCAATCCGGAGGAGGGCGAGCTCCGCCCGCAGCTCCTCGACCGCTTCGGCCTCGCGGTCGAGGTCAAAAGCCCCGAAGACCTCGCGACCCGGGTCGAAGTGATCAAACGGCGCGAGGCCTTCGAGCGCGACCCGGAGGGCTTCACCGCCGCCTGGCGCCGTTCGACCGCCGCCCTGCGCAAGCGGATCCTGGCCGCCCGCAAGCGGCTCGAGAGTCTCGCCACGCCCGATCCGATCCTCGAGCAGGCGGCCCGGCTCTGCCTGGCACTCGGCACCGACGGGTTGCGGGGCGAGCTCACCCTGGTCCGCGCCGCCCGCGCCTCGGCCGCCCTCGCGGGTGCCGACACGGTCGGCCCCGAGCAGCTCCGCGAGGTGGCGCCGATGGCGCTCCGCCACCGGCTGCGCCGCGATCCCTTGGACGAGACCGGCTCGACCGCCCGGATCGAACGGGCGATCGCCGAGGTCCTCGGATGATCGACACGACCGCCCCGAGCCGGCGCCCGGCACCACCCCCGGCCGCGCCGATCCGCCGAAACGAACCCGAGCCCCCGCCGGTCGATCCGGCGGCCGATGCGGCCCTCGCCGCGGTCCTGCTCGCGGTCGACCCCATGGGCTTGGGTGGTGCCGTCCTGCGCGGCCGGCCCGGCCCGCTCCGCGACCGCTGGCTCGCGCATTTGCGCGGCCTCCTCCCGACCGGAACCTCCTGGCGGAAGCTGCCGCCCGCGATCGCCGACGATCGGCTGTTGGGCGGGCTCGATCCGACCGCCACCCTCACCGCCGGCCGCCCGGTCCTCGAACGCGGCCTCTTGGCCGAGGCGGACGGCGGCTTCCTCCTGCTCACCATGGCCGAGCGGGCCGGCCCGGGGCTCGCTGCCCGGCTCGCCGCCGCCCTCGACACGGGATGCCTCCGGCTCGCCCGGGACGGGCTCGAGCGGACCCTTCCGGCCCGCTTCGCTCTCCTCGCCCTCGACGAGGGAATCGACCCCGAGGAAGGCGTCGTGGCGACCCTCGCCGACCGGCTCGCCTTCCACCTGCGGCTCGACGAGCTCCTCGGCCACCGGCTACCCGAACCGCCGGTCGACGCGGGTCGGATCGCCGCCGCCCGCGCCCGCCTGCCGACGATCACCGCGCCCGAGTCGATCCTCGAGGCCCTGACCGCGGTCGCCGCCGCTTCCGGCATCGCCTCCTTGCGCGCCCCCCTGCTCGCCCTCGCCGCCGCCCGGGCGCACGCCGCCCTTCGGGCCCGGACCACGATCGGCGAGGACGACGCGGCGGTCGCCGCCAGGCTGGTCCTGGCCCCGCGGGCCCTGGTCCTGCCGGCCGTGCCGCAACCCGAGGAGGCGCCGCGGAACGACCCGAACGAACCCGAGGCCGAGGAGCCGCGAGCGGGTCGCGAGGATCGGCTGCCCGAAGAGATCCTCTTGGACGCGGTCCGCGCCGCGCTGCCGCCCGACACGCTCGATCGGCTCGCCGAGCCCGGCCGGCTCGGTCGTGCCGGGGGAGGGGGGCGCAGCGCCCAACTCCGCCGTGATCCGCGCCACGGTCGGCCGGTGGGCGTGCGCCCCGGCCGCCCGCGCGACGGCGCCCGACCGGCGCTGCTCGCCACGCTCCGGGCCGCGGCACCCTGGCAGACGCTGCGCCGCCGCACCGCGCCTTCCGATCCCGCGCGGCGGATCCTGATCCGCCCCGAAGACCTCCACGTCGAGCGGCGCGTCCGCCCGGTCCGCTCGACCACGCTCTTCCTGGTCGACGCCTCGGGCTCGACCGCGCTCCATCGCCTGGCCGAGGCCAAGGGGGCGGTCGAGCTCCTGCTCGCCGAGTGCTACGTCCGGCGCGATCGGGTGGCGCTCCTGGCCTTCCGCGGCAAGGGCCCCGAGCTCCTGCTGCCACCGACCCGCTCGCTCGCCCGCGCACGGCGCGAGCTCTCGGCCTTGCCGGGCGGCGGCGGCACGCCTTTGGCCGCGGCCCTCGACGCCGGGCTCGCCCTCGCGCTCGCCCTCCGTCGCCGCGAGGAAGTCCCGATCGCCGTCCTCTTGACCGACGGCCGGGCCAACATCGCCCGCGACGGCACGCCCGGCCGCGAGCACGGCGAAGCGGACGCGCTCGCCGCCGCCCGGGCCTGGAAGGCGCGCGGGCTCGCCGCGCTCGTGATCGACACGAGCCCGCGCCCCGAGCCGCGCGCCCGTGCCCTCGCCGAGGCCATGGGGGCTCGCTACCTGGCGCTGCCGCGGGCCGATGCGCACGGCCTCGCCGCGGCGGTGCGCCATGCCCGCAAGCCCTGAGCCGATGCTCGATCGGCCGGGTCGACCGGCGCTGTCGGTCCCGGGGCTCTGTCCCGACACCCTCGAACGGCCCGATTGGCAGACCACGGGCCGCGATTGGCCGCACCGCGAGCGGAGCCGCTTCGTGAGCGCGGCCGGCATCCGCTGGCACGTCCAGCTGTTCGGCGAGGAGAGGGGGGCCGACCTCCTCCTCCTGCACGGGACCGGGGCGGCGAGCCACTCGATGGCCGGCCTCGCACCCCGGCTCGCCGAACGGTTCCGGGTGATCGTCCCCGATCTGCCCGGCCACGGCTTCACCGACCCCCTGCCGGCCGCGCGTACGACGCTTCCCGGCATGGCCGCGGCCCTCGCCGGGCTGCTCGCGACGCTCGAGGCCGCACCCGTGCTCGCCGTCGGCCATTCGGTGGGAGCGGCGATCCTCGCCCGCATGGCCCTCGACGGGCATCTCGCCGCGAAGGCGATCGTCGCCCTCAACGGTGCGCTCGTCCCGCTCGACGGCCTGGCGGGCCTGATCTTCTCGCCGATGGCCAAGCTCGCCGCCTCGAGCGGGCTCGTGCCGCGGCTGTTCGCCTGGCACGCCACGATCGACCCGACCCTGGTCGCCAACCTCCTGCGGGATACCGGCTCGCGGCTCGATCCCCGAACCCTCGAGCTCTACGGCCGGCTCGCCCGCGCCCCCGGCCATGTCGCCGGGGCGCTCGCCATGATGGCGGGTTGGGACCTCGACGGCCTCGCCCGCGACCTGCCGCGGCTTTCGACCCCGCTCCTCTTGCTCGTCGGCCGCAACGACCGGACCGTCCCGCCGGCTGCCGCCCGCCGAGTCGCCGAGCTGGTCCCGACCGCCGAGCTCCGCTACCTGCCGGGTCTCGGCCATCTCGCCCACGAGGAAGCGCCCGAGGCGATCGCGGCCGCGATCCTCGAGCGGGCGGTCGCCCTCGGGATCGCCGGCGCATGAAGCGGCGCGCGCGGGCGGTCGTGATCGGCGCCGGCTTCGGTGGACTTGCCGCGGCGATCCGCCTCGCCGCGCGCGGCTACGCCGTGACCGTCTGCGAGCGGCTCGATGCGCCCGGCGGTCGGGCCTACGTCTTCCGCCAGGACGGCTTCACTTTCGATGCCGGCCCGACGATCGTCACCGCTCCCTTCCTCTTCGAGGAGCTCTGGGCCAGAGCCGGCGCCCGCTTCGCCGAGGATGTCGAGCTCCGCCCGCTCGATCCCTTCTATCGGCTGCGCTTCGCCGACGGCAGCACGCTCGACTGCACGGGCGATCCCGCGCGCATGGCGGCCGAGATCGCCCGGCTCTCGCCCGCAGACGTGGACGGCTTCGAGCGGTTCATGGCGCACGCCCGGGCGATCTTCCGCAAAGGCTTCGAGGAGCTCGCCGACCGGCCGTTCGACCGGTTCCGGACGATGCTCGCGATCGCCCCCGACCTCCTCCGCCTCGGCGCCTTCCGCAGCGTCGACGGGCTCGCCGGGCGCTATCTGCGCGACCCCCGGATCCGCATCGCGGCGAGCTTCCACCCCCTCTTCATCGGCGGCAATCCCTTGCGGACCACGGCCGTCTACGCCTTGGTCGCCCATCTCGAGCGGCGCTTCGGCGTGCATTTCGCGATGGGCGGCACGGGTCGGCTGATCACCGGCATGGTCAGCCTGCTCGAGCGGCTCGGTGGCGAGCTCCGCACGAACGCCCCGGTCGTGGCGATCCTGCACCGCGACCGGCGCGCTCGAGGCGTCGAGCTCGCCTCGGGCGAAAGGCTCGAAGCCGAGATCGTCGTCTCGAACGCCGATTCGGCGACCACCTATCGCGAGCTCCTGCCCGGTCTCGAGCGCCGGCGCTGGACCGATCGCAAGCTCGCCCGCGCCCGTTCCTCGATGAGCCTCTTCCTCTGGTATTTCGGGACCCGGCGACGGTACCCGGACGTCCCGCACCACACGATCCTCTTGGGCCCGCGCTACGAGGGCCTGCTCGCCGACATCTTCGTCCACAAAAAGCTCGCCGCCGATTTCAGCCTCTATCTCCACCGGCCGACCGCGACCGACCCCTCGCTCGCCCCGCCGGGGATGGACGCGTTCTACGTCCTCTCCCCGGTGCCCAACCTCGAGGCCGCGATCGACTGGACCCGCGAGGCCGAGCCCTATCGCGCGAAAATCGCCCGCTTCCTCGAAGACACCCTGTTGCCCGGGCTCGAAGCGAACCTCGTGACGTCGAGGATCTTCACCCCGCTCGATTTCCGTGACCGGCTCGCTTCGTATCGGGGTGCCGCCTTCGGGCTCGAGCCGCTCTTCACCCAGAGTGCCTGGTTCCGCCCGCACAATCGGAGCGAGGAGCTCGACCGGCTCTACCTCGTCGGTGCCGGGACCCATCCCGGCGCCGGGATCCCGGGCGTGCTGTCCTCCGCCAAGGTGCTGGACCGGATCATGCCCGATGCCGCCGCCCTGGCCTGAGACCGGGTTCGCGAGCCCGGCCGACCTCGCCGCCTGCCGCGCCCTCCTGCGCGAAGGCTCGAAGAGTTTCCACCTCGCCTCGCTCTTCCTGCCCGAGCGGGCGCGCCTGCCGGCCCAGGCGCTCTACGCCTTCTGCCGGGTCGCCGACGATCTGGTCGACCGCGCGGCCGACCCGCGCGCCGGGCTCGAGGCCCTGCGCGCCCGGCTCGAGGCGATCTGTACCGGTCGACCGGAACCGCACCCGGTCGACCGGGCGATGGCCGATCTGATCTTCGGACTGCACCTGCCGCGGGCGCTGCCCGAAGCGCTCCTCGAGGGCTTCGCTTGGGACCTCGAGGGCCGGCGCTACCGCGATCTCGCCGAGCTCCGGGCCTACGCCGCGCGGGTCGCGGGCGTGGTGGGGGCCATGATCACGGTGCTCTTGGGCGTGCGGGATCCGGTCGTCCTCGCCCGCGCCTGCGATCTCGGTGTGGCGATGCAGCTCACCAACATCGCCCGCGACGTGGCCGAGGACGCCCGCGCCGGTCGGCTCTATCTGCCGCTCGCTTGGCTCGAGGCGGAGGGTCTCGACCCCGAGGGATTCCTCGTCCGGCCCGTGGCCTCGCCGGCCCTCGCCCGGGTCCTCGACCGCCTGCTCGGCGAGGCCGAGCGGCTCTATGCGCGCGCCGCGACCGGCATTCCGGGCCTGCCGGCGAGCTGTCGGCCGGGAATCCGTGCCGCCCGCGCGCTCTACGCCGAGATCGGCCGGGAGCTCCGGAGGCGTGGGCTCGATCCCCTGCGCGGCCGGACCGTTGTCCCCGCCCGCCGCAAGCTGCGGCTCGTTCTCGCAGCCCTCCTCGGCGGCGAGGCTCCTGCGCGCGGGCTCGACTTGTCCCCACCGCTGCCCGAGACCGCCTTCCTGGTCGAGGCGGCGGCCCGGGCCCCGCTCCCGAGCCCGCGCGAGACCCGCGGGCTCGTCTGGGTCCTCGAGCTCTTCGCCCGGCTCGAGCGGCGGGATTTCCCACCCGTCGAGGAGACCGGCTGAGCTCGCGCGCTCAAGCGGCCCGGCGGACTTCGGTGGCCGCCCAGATCTCGGCCAGCGCCCGCACGAGCCGTTCGATCTCGGCTTCCGAATGGAGCGGGCTCGGCGTGAGCCGGAGCCGCTCGGTGCCGCGCGGCACGGTCGGATAGTTGATCGGCTGGACGTAGATCGCGTGCCGCTCGAGCAGGAGGTCGGCGATCGCCTTGCAGCGGATCGGATCGCCCACCATCACCGGCACGATGTGGCTCGGATTGGCCTTGTGCGGGATGCCGGCCTCGTCGAGCCGGCGGCGCAGGAGGGCCACCCGCTCGCGCTGCAGGGCCCGTTCGACCTCGCTCGTCGAGAGATGGCGGATCGCCGCCAGGGCCCCGGCGGCGATCGCCGGCGGCAGGGCGGTGGTGAAGATGAAGGCCGAGGCGAAGCTGCGCACGAAGTCGACGAGCGCCGCCGTTCCGGTGATGTAGCCGCCCATTACCCCGAAGGCCTTGCCGAGCGTGCCCTCGATCACGTCGACCCGGTGCATCACCCCGTCGCGTTCGGCCACGCCCGCCCCCCGCGGCCCGTAGAGCCCCACGGCATGGACCTCGTCGAGGTAGGTGAGCGCCCCGTAGCGTTCGGCCACCTCGCAGATCGCGCCGATCGGGGCGATGTCGCCGTCCATCGAATAGACCGATTCGAAGGCGACGATCTTGGGCCGTTCGGGATCGAGATCGGCGAGCTCGCGCTCGAGGTCGGCCGGGTCGTTGTGGGCGAAGATCCGGTATTCCGCCCGGCTGTGGCGGATCCCCTCGATCATCGAGGCGTGGTTGCCGGCATCGGAGAGCACCACACAGCCGGGCAGGCGGGAGGCCAAGGTCGAGAGCGTGGCCCAGTTCGAAACATAGCCCGAGGTGAACAGAAGGGCCGCCTCCTTGCCGTGCAGATCGGCGAGCTCGCGCTCGAGGGCGACGTGGAAATGGTTGGTGCCGGAGATGTTGCGGGTCCCGCCCGCGCCGGCGCCGCAATGGTCGAGCGCGGCGTGCATCGCCTCGAGCACGGCCGGATGTTGGCCCATGCCGAGATAGTCGTTCGAGCACCAGACCGTGACGAGCCGCCGCCGGCCGTCGCGCCAGAGGGTGGCGTGCGGGAACTCGCCGGCGTGCCGCTCGAGATCGGCGAAGACCCGATAGCGGCCCTCTTTGCGCAGGCCGTCGAGCTGGCTCTCGAAGAACCGTTGGTAGTTCATGCCGTCCTCCCCGGAGCGCGGCCGACTGGTTCGCCGGCCGGCAGGAGCGCTGCCGGGGCGAGCGGTCGACGGTGGTGGTCGCGGCCCTTGAGCACCCAGCCCCAAAGGGCGGTCTCCGGCACCGGCAGGACCATGAGCCAGTGCTCCAACAGGCCGAGGGCCGTGAGCGTCGCGAGCAAGGTCCACATGACGACCTCGAGGCTCTCGGCCGGCGCCTCGATCGCGAGGTCGGCGAGCCGGGCGAGCGCCAGGGTCGCAAGGGTGATCGACAGCGGAAACAGCGGGTTCATCGCCCTCCGCGAAAAGAAGCTCGCGAGATGGCGGAGATGATCCGGCAACAGCCCGTCGCCCGGGTTGGGAACGCCCAGGTGCAGGTTGAGCTTGGCGCTGGTCCGCAAGAGCCAGAGCAGCACGAAGACCCACAAGCCCGTGCGGTTCGAGCCGGCCAGGGTCACCGCGAGGATCGCCGCGCCCGAGGCCAAGAGCGCGAGCTCGTGCCAGAGGATCGCCTGGACGGCGTGGAGGAACCGGCGGCCGGTCGAGGTCCCGGGCGGGCTCGGCTCGCTGCGCGGCCCGGTCAGATAGCCCAGGAGGAACGCCGTCTCGTTCCAACCCCAGATCGCGAGACCGCAGGCGAAGGCGAGATAGGCGGCAGCCGGCCCCTCGCCGTCGCGGCTCGCGGCGAGACCCAGAAGGGCGAGGAGCGCCAGGGCGGAGACCGCGGCGAAGCTCCAAGGGAAGGTCCGCCGCGGCAGCCGGTCGAGCCAGAGGATCGCCCCCGTGCTCGACCACCAGGCGACCAGCACGAACAGGACGGCCAGGATCGGCTCGCCCAAGGGCCTGCTCCCGTCCCTACCAGGCCGGCTGCAGGCGCACCCGCTCGGGCAGCGGGTTCGGTTGCGCCGGCAAGAGATAGAGCCGGAGGAGGGTGGTCGCCGCGGAAAGGGCGAGCGCCTTGCGCCGCCAGGTCGCGCCGATCCCGCTCCCGCCCTCGAGCTCGCCCAGGGCCCGGTTGATCGCCACGAGCCGGTCGAGCCCGGCCTTGAAGCGCGGGTCGTCGATCGGCAGGGTCAAGGGGAAGACCTGCTTCGAGATTTCGTTCGTGATCCGGAACACCCGGAAGTCGTAGTCGGTCGAATCGATCCCGAAGGCCTTGTGCAGCTCCGGGCGGGCATGGTCGCGCACGTACATGGTGGCGTAGACCGCCAAGAGGAAGAACTTGACCCAGAGCTTGTTGATCCCGCTCGTGAGCTTCGGATCGGCGCGCATCAAGAGGGCGAACGCCTCACCGTGGCGGAACTCGTCGTTGCACCAGTTCTTGAACCACTTGAAGATCGGGTGGAAGCGGTTCTCCGGATTCTGCTCGAGCAGTCGGTAGATCGTGATGTAGCGGGCGTAGCCGATCTTCTCGGAGAGATAGGTCGCATAGAAGATGAACTTCGGCTTGAAGAAGTGATACTTCTTGGCCTTGGTGAGGAAGCCGAGGTCGACCCCGACCCCGAAATCCTTGAGAGTGTCGTTGATGAACCCGGCGTGCCGCGATTCGTCGCGCGCCATCAAGGCGAACAGCTCCCGGATGTCGGGATTCTTGATCCGTCGCTTGGTCTCGGCGTAGAGCACGCAGCCCGAGAACTCGGCCGTGACCGAGCTCACCAGGAAATCGATGAACTCCTTGTAGAGCTCGGGTGGGAGCTCACGGCGTTCCTCGTCCCAATCCGCGTCGCGCACGAAGTGGCCCTTGTTGGGGTCGCTGCGCATCTCGGCGATGAGCGCGTCCCACTCGGCCCGTACCGCGCTCACGTCGAGCCGGTCCATCGCGGCGAAGTCGGTGGTGTAGAAGCGCGGGCTCAAGACCGTGTTGGTGAGCGCCTTGCGGGTCGTCTCGTTGATCGGCCGTGCGGCGGTCGTCCGCTCGCGGAGCTGGATGCTCATGGCGTCCTCCAGGTCTGGAAGCCGACTTCGTAGAGCTCGGTGAGCTCGAGCCGGCTCGAGAGCCGGATCCAGAAGCGCTCGAGCGGGCTCGCCTTGATCACCGTCGCCCGGCCGCGCCAGACGAGCCGCTCACCATAGGGCACGCCGGTCGGCGGATCGTGGACGATCACCTCGTCGCCCGGCTCGATCTCGACACCTTCGAGATCGACGTAGGCGTGCAGGCTCTCGAAGCTCTCCTCGAGATCGAGCGAGCAGGGGACCTCGAGAACCCGTCGGCTCGTGAGCCAGCCGGCGATCATGGTTGCGACCTCCCGATCGTGACGAGGCGGGCGAAGGCCTGGGCGTTGCCCTGGCCGAAGGCACCGAGATCGACCCGCCGGCCGGTGCTCGGATCGTCGAGCGAGAGCCGACCGTCGGTCCAGCGGATCAGCCGAAAGGGCGGGCCGTCGTCGAGCCCGGCGAGCTTGCGGTCGCGGGCGAGCCCGCGCAGCACCCCGCGCAAGAAGCCGTTGGTCCCGGCCGGCAGGATCTCGACCGGGCTCCCGTCGGCGGGCTCGAGGACCGCCACCGAGCCGTCGGGGCGGTCGACGAAGCGGAGCTCGCGGATCGCGACGATCTCGGCCTCCGGCAGGCTCACCCGACCGATCCCGGTGAGCCGGGCGGTCGTCGCGACCAGAAGCGAGAACCCGACGAGTACCCCGGCGGCGATCAGCGGCCGGCGCGGGATCGAATTGTCGCGGACGGGACGAGGGGTCATCGGCGCCACCCTCCTCAGGCCGCCGCCGCGAGTGGGCCGGTTCGGGCGGCGGCCGCCTCACGGCCCTCGGCCGAGGCCTCGGCGGTCCGCGCCGCGGCCGCCTGCTCGAGGGCCGTGCGCAAGATCCGCGCCACCTCGGCCCCGTTCGGGACGGCCCGCAGCATCGGCTCGGGGTGGCGGAGCCGCCAAGGCCGGACGAAGGGCCAGAGATGCAGCCAGGCGACCCGGTCCGGACCGGCGAGCGTCAGGGGCAGATCGGCCGTGCCGTCGCGGAACAGCGCCACCGCCGCGCCCGCGATCTGCCGGAAGGGCAGGTTGACCGCCATCGGCAAGGCGACGCCGAAGCGGATCACGACCCGCCGGTCGGTGATCGTGAAGATCGTGCTCCGCGCATAGGCCCGGGCGAGCAGGGCCAGCACCCCGATCGCCAGGCCCGCCGGCACGACGAAGCCGAACGCGTCGAGCCCGGCCGCCGCCCAACCCGCCCCGTCGTACAGTCCGGTGACGAGCTTCCAGAGCGCGAGCAAGACGAAGTAGCCGGCGACCGCGCGGAGGTGGAACGCGCGCCGCGCGAGGGAGGCGAAGACCGGTCGGCCCTGCCAGAGGATGCGCTCGCCCGGCGGCAGGGGCTCGGGCAGGCCCGGGATCGGCTCGGCCCCGTGCTCGAGGACCGCCGCCGGGCGGCGCGCGGCGCGCTCGCTCACAGCAAGGGCTCCTGGCGGTCGGGCGTGGCGTAGAGGAAGCCGCCCGCCCAATAGGCGCAGATCCGATCCTCCTCGCGCTTGGTGATCTGCGAGTCGCTCGCGATCCCCGGCACGCGGGCGATCTGCGCCGCGGTCAGGGCACGGGTGCGGACCTCGCGCCGCCGGGGGTCGATCCAGGCGAAGTTGATCGGCATCAAGACCCGCCGACCGCCTCCTGCAGTCTCGAGCTCGAGATAGCGGATCTGCGGCTCGGAGCGGTCGACCCAGAGCTCGACGACGGTGCCGGCGACCGCCTTGTCGGCGGCGATCACCGTCATGCCGCGCGGGTCGGCGTCCTCCTTCGCGACCGTCGTGCCGGGAACGAGCCGGGCGGGAGCGATCAACGGCTCGCCCTCCCAGGTGCGCTCGGGCTCCTCCTCGCGCTCGGCATAGGCCGCGGGGCCGACCCCGTCGGCCAAGGGATCGCCGGTCGGCACGAGGGGGGCGCCCAGATGGCCGAAGGCCGGCACCGCCGCCACCGGGCGGCTGTCGCCCTTGCCGGTCGGGGCCCGGACGGTCCGCCCGTCGCGCCGGCGATAGGTCTTGGGCTCGGGGATCGGCGGGAAGCCCTGGACCGTGACGTAGGCCGAGCGCTCGGATTCGAGCGGATAACCCTCGCGCTTGTTCTCGCGGTGCAGATAGAAGATCAGCCCCGCGAAGAAGATCCAGAACGCGTAGAGCGTCACTTGGGCGATGTCGATGTATCCGGTGATCGCACCGACTTCCATCGGACCCTCCTCGAGCTAGCCGGACAGGTGCACGGCATCGAACCGCCGCCCGGCGACGGTGCGACCGACCAGGGGGCCGACCGCGACGAGCGTGGCGAACAGGAGCACGATTTCTAGCTGGTAGACGAACGCGTAGCCCACGACCGGATCGACCAGCGCCGGGCCGAGGGCACCCCGGCTCGCGAGCCCGGCCACGAGATCGCGCAAGATCCCGCCGCTCATGACCGCGAGCCCGGCCGCGGTCGCCTGCACGGCACCCCAGGCACCGAGCGCCAGCCCTGCCTCGCCGGGCGGCGCCGCGCGCATCGCCGCGGTGAGCGTGCAATGGGCGAAGACCCCGCCGCCGAAGCCGATCGGGACGACCGCGATCGCGAACAGGATCGGCGAACCCAAGGGTGCGGCGAAAGTCACGAGGGCGAAGGCCGCGGCCCCGAGGAGCGCCCCGAAGCCGGCGAGCCGCCAGGGATCCGTCGCGCGCTCGAGGAGCTTGGCGGCGGTCCAGAAGCCGGCGAGCCCGCCCGCCGCGAAGATCGCCGAGAGTGCGGTCGTGGCCCCGACCGGCAGGGCCAGGATCTGGCCGCCATAGGGCTCGAGCAGGACGTCCTGCATCGCGAAACCGGCGGTCCCGAGGCCGATCACGACGAAGCGGCGGGTCGCTCGACCGTCGCGGTCGAGCCGCGCCCAGGCCTCGGCGAAGCGCTCCTCGGGCCGGTCGAAGGCGGTCCGGGAAGGATCGCGCGGCTCCTGCTTCCACAAGGCCACGAGGTTGAGGACCATGGTCGCGACCGCCGCCCCTTGGATCACCTGGATCAGCCGGAGCGGGCTGAAGGCGGCGAGCAAGGCCCCCATCACGGCGCCGGCGCCGAGCATGCCGAGGAGGAGCGCGCAGCAGAGGAAAGCCACGACCTTGGGGTGGCTCTCGCGCGGGGCGAGGTCGGTGGCGAGTGCAAGGCCCACGGTCTGCACCGTGTGCAGCCCGGCACCCACGAGCAGGAAGGCGAGGGCCGCACCCGCCTGGCCGACCCAGGCCGGCCAGTGTCCTTCGCCGGTCAGCACGAGGAGGGCGAAGGGCATGATCGCGAAGCCGCCGAACTGGGCCATCGTGCCCATCCAGAGGAAGGGCACGCGACGCCAGCCCAAGAGCGAGCGGTGGGTATCCGAGCGGAAGCCCACGAGCGCCCGGAACGGTGCCACCACGACCGGCAGCGCCACCATCACCGCGACCAGGCTCGAGGGCACGCCGAGCTCGACGATCATCACCCGGTTGAGGGTGCCGACGAGCAGCACGGTCGCCATGCCGACCGAGACCTGGAAGAGCGAGAGGCGCAGCAGGCGCGGCAGGGGCAGTTCGGGGGTCGCGGCATCGGCGAAGGGGAGGAGCCGCGGCCCGAGCCGGCGCCAGAGCTCGACCAGACGGGCGTCGAGCGCGCTCATGCCGGGACGAGCTCCAAGGCTTGTGCGGTGTAGAAGCCGTGGGCGACCCGCACGGTCCGGCCGGGCCGCCGATGCGCGAGCCCCGGCTCGGCGGCGAGCGCCCGGCGCAGCGCCCGTTCGGAAACCGGCACGATCGAAGGCGCCCGCTCGCGCTTCGGGAACAGCCGGCCGATCCCGTGGGACAACGCGAGCAGCGGGTTGCGCGGCGGGAAGGTGAAGAGGACCGCCCCCTCGCTCCGCGCGGCGAGGCCGGCGAGTGCTCGGACCATGTCGGCCGTGGCGTAGTGGATGAGCGAATCCATGGCGACCACCCGATCGAACCGACCGAGGGCCGGATCGAGCATGTCGCCCGCCCGGAACTCGATCCGCCCCGCAACGGCCAGGCCGCTCGCCCGCTCGCGGGCGAGGGCCACGAGGCGCGGGGAAAGGTCGACGGCCGTGACCCGGGCCCCACGCGCGGCGAGCTCGACCGCCAAGAGGCCGGTGCCGCACCCCGCATCGAGGATCGTGAGCCCGCGCAAATCCGGGCCGAGCCAGTCGAGCAGAACGGCCCGCATCCGGGCACGGCCCTCGCGCACCGTGGCGCGGATCCGGCCGACGGGGGCTTCGGAGGTGAGCGCGGCCCAGGCCTCGGCCGCGGTACGGTCGAAATAGTCGAAGATCTCGCCGCGGCGGGCGAGGTAGCTGCGGCTCGCGAGGGCGGGGGAGGCCGCGCCGTTCATCACTCGAACCCCAAGAGATCGAAGATCTCGCGATCCTTGAGCGGCACCGGGGCCGATTCCGGCGTCCCGGCCCACAAGGTCTCGGCGAGCTCGAGGAAGCCGCGCTGCACGGCCGCGAGTTCGGGCGAGGGCTCCATCTCGAAGAGCGTCGCCTTCGCGAGCCGCGAGCGCCGGATCACGTCGAGGTCGGGGAAATGCGCGAGGAGATCGAGGCCGACCCGGGAGGCGAAGCGCTCGATCTGGTCGGTGGCGGCCGAGCGGTTGGCGATCACCCCGCCCACCCGGACCTTGTAGTTCTTCGACTTGGCGAGGATCGCCGCGACGATCCGGTTCATCGCGAAGATCGAATCGAAATCGTTGGCGGCGACCACGAGCGCCCGCTCGGCGTGCTGCAGGGGTGCCGCGAAGCCGCCGCAGACCACGTCGCCCAGGACGTCGAAGATCACGACGTCGGTCTCGTCGAGGAGGTGATGTTCCTTGAGGAGCTTGACGGTCTGGCCGACGACGTAGCCACCGCAGCCCGTGCCGGCCGGCGGCCCGCCCGCCTCGACGCACAGGACCCCGGCATAGCCCTCGTAGACGAAGTCCTCGGGCCGGAGCTCCTCGGTGTGGAAATCGACCTGCTCGAGCACGTCGATCACGGTCGGCACGAGGCGCTTGGTCAGGGTGAAGGTCGAATCGTGCTTGGGGTCGCAGCCGATCTGCAGGACCCGCTTGCCGAGCTTGGCGAAGGCGACCGAGAGGTTGGAGGCGGTCGTGCTCTTGCCGATCCCGCCCTTGCCGTAGACCGCGAACACCTTGGCCCGGCCGATCCGCAGCCCGGGGTCCTGATGGACCTGGCAGCTGCCCTCGCCGTCGCCGCAGCCGCGGTCGACGCGCTCGCGCAGCCGGGAGAGAGTGACGACGCTCATGCGGCCATCTCCACGCCGATCCCCTCGAGTCGATCCTCAAGATCTTCGCCGGCCCGGCGCAGCGCCTCGAGGGTGGCCGGATCGGGCTGCCAGTAGCGACGGTCGTGCGCCTCCAGGAGCCGGCTCGCGACCCGGGCGGAGGCGGTCGGGTTGAGGCGGGCGAGCCGCTCGCGCATCTCGGGGTCGAGCAGGAAGGTCCGGCTCACCTGCTCGTAGACCCAGGGAGCCACCTGCCCCGTGGTCGCCGACCAGCCGACCGCGGCGGTGACGTGCGCCTCGATCTGTCGCACGCCCTCGTAGCCGTGGCGCAGCATGCCTTCGTACCATTTCGGGTTGAGAAGGCGGGTGCGTGCCTCGAGCGCCACCTGCTCGGCCAGGGTGCGGACCGTGCCGGCACCCCGGGTCGGATCGCCGATGTAGACCGGGACGGGCGTGCCGCGCGCCTTGGCGGCGGCGCGGCCGAGCCCGCCCAGGCTGTCGACGTACTGGTCGATCGCGGTCACCCCGAGCTCGACCGATTCGAGGTTCTGATAGGCGAGCTCGACATGGGCGAGCACCCGCTCGAGCAGCTCGGCGCGCTCGACCGGCCGGCCGTCGCGGCCGTAGGCGAAGCCTTTGCGCTTCGCCCAGGTCTCGGCGAGCTCGTCCTCGTCCGACCAGCTGCCGCTGTCGATCAGGAGGTTGACGTTGGCACCGTAAGCCCCCTCGGCGTTGGAGAAGACCCGCAGGGCCGCGGTCTCGAGACCGCAGCCGAGCCGCGCTTGATGGGCGAGGGCGTGCTTCTTGACGAAGTTGCGCTCGACCGGCTCGTCGGCTGCGGCCGCGAGCCAGGCCGCCTCGGCCAGCATCCGGGTCTGCAAAGGCAAAAGATCGCGGAAGATGCCGGAGAGCGTGAGCACGACGTCGATCCGCGGCCGGCCGAGTTCGGCCAAGGGCACGAGCTCGGCGCCGGCGAGCCGGTCGTAGGAGTCGAAGCGCGGCCGGGCGCCCAAGAGCGCCAGGGCCTGGGCGATGCCCGCCCCTTCGGTCTTGAGATTGTCGGTCCCCCAGAGCACGAGGGCCACGGTCTCGGGGAGGGGGTGGCCGTCGGCCAGATGCCGGGCGAGCAGCCGCTCGACCTGGCGGGTGCCTTCGGCCATGGCGAAGGCCGAGGGGATCCGGAACGGGTCGAAGCCGTGCAGGTTGCGGCCCGTCGGCAGGATCGAAGGGTCGCGCAAGAGATCGCCGCCCGCCACGGGGCGGACGAAGCGACCGTCGAGGGCCCGGACGATCGCCTCGAGCTCGTGGTCGCGGGCGAGCAGCGCGTCGAGCCGACGCAGCTCGCGGGCGAGCTCGGGCTCGAGCTCGGGGGTCGGCCGCTCGGCGACGAGCCGTTCGACGACCTCCCGCTCGAGCACGGCGCCGTGGTTGGCCTCGGCCACGGCGAGCAAGAGGTCGACCCGCTCCTCCGCCGAGGGCGGTCTCCCCACGACGTGCAGGCCGTGCGGGACGAGGGTGGTCTCGAGCTCGAGGATCGCCTCGCCGAGCCGCTGCACGCGGCTCGCGATCGCCGCTTCGGGCCAAGCCGGCTCGGCCTCGGCGAGCTCGACCGCGGCCGCTTGCGCCTGGATCAGCTCGGCGAGCCGCCGCCGTTCCTCGCGCTCGCTCTCGGGTAGGGCCCGGAACCGCTCGAGCGAGGCCTTGAGCTCGGCGAGGCCGCGGTAGAGCCCGGCATGCGTGAGCGGCGGGGTCAGGTAGCTCACCAGCGTGGCCGCCGAACGGCGCTTGGCGATCAGCCCTTCGGAGGGATTGTTGGCGGCGTAGAGGTAGAAGTTCGGGAGAGTCCCGATCAGCCGGTCCGGCCAGCAGCGCGCCGAGAGCCCGGTCTGCTTGCCGGGCATGAACTCGAGCGCGCCGTGGGTCCCGAAATGCAGGACGGCGTGCGCCCCGAAATCCTCGGCGAGCCAACGGTAGAAGGCGGCGAAGGCGTGGGTGGGCGCGAAGCCGCGGGCGAAGAGGAGCCGCATCGGATCGCCCTCGTAGCCCATCGCCGGCTGGACCCCGACGAACACCTGGCCGAACCGCTCGCCGAGCACGAAGAGGCTCTTGCCGTCGCTCTGCTGGCGGCCGGGGGCCGGGCCCCATTGCGCTTCGATCTCCGCCAGATGGCGCTCGCGGCGGACGTGCTGGTCGACCGGGATGCGGGCGTGGACGTTGGCGGGGGTGCCGAAGCGGGCGGCGTTCCCTTCGAGGATGCGGCGTCGGAGGGCCCCGACGCTCTCCGGCAGCTCGACCCGCCAGCCGGCCTCGGCGAGCGCCCGCAGCGTGTTGTGGAGCGATTCGAAGACGCCCAGATAGGCGGCCGTGCCGACCGCGCCGGCGTTCGGCGGGAAGCAGAAGAGGACGATCGCAAGGCGCCGCTCGGCCGGCGGGGTGCGGCGGAGTGCGACGAGCCGGGCGACCCGGGCAGCCAGCGTGTGCGCCCGCTCGAGGCAGGGCTGCATGGTCCGCGCGACCGGCCCCGGCTCGAACCGGCAGTGCCGCTCGCACCCCTCGCAAGGCACACCCGAGCCTTCCGAACGGCCGCCGAAGACGATCGGGCCCGTGGCGCCGTCGAGCTCCGGGATCGCCACCATGATCGTCGATTCGACCGGCAGAAGGCCGCGCTCGGAGGCGGCCCAGCGCTCGAGCGGCTGGAGTTCGGCCGGCTGGGCGGCGATGTAGGGGACGTCGAGGCGGGCGAGGATCTCTTCGCCGGCCTTCGCGTCGTTGTAGGCCGGCCCGCCCACGAGCGAGAACCCGGTCAAGGAGACGAGCGCGTCGATCCGGCTGCCGCCCCGCTCGTCGAGGAAGTAGCGCTCGATCGCCGGCCGCGCGTCGAGCCCGGCGGCGAACACCGGGATCACCGAGAGGCCCTGGGCCTCGAGCGCGCCGATCACCCCGTCGTAATGGGCGCTGTTGCCGGCCAAGAGGTAGGAGCGCAGCAGGAGGAGCCCGACCGTGCCCTCGGCACCGGCGCGCGGCAGATCCTCCGCGCGCTCGCCGATCCGCCCGGGCAGCCGCGGATGGTAGACACCGATCTCGGGATAGATCGCGGGCGGGGCGACTTCGCCGCGGCCGCGCAAGCCGGCGCGCGGCCCTCGGGCGTAGCGATCGACCAGGAGGTGGACGAGGCCCTCGAGGTTCTCGGCCGAGCCCGCGAGCCAGTACTGCATCGCGAGGAAATAGGCCCGCAGATCCTGGGCCTTGCCGGGGATGAAGCGGAGCAGCTGGGGCAGCCGCCGCAGCATCGCCATCTGCCGGGCACCCGAGGCCGGCCGATCCTTGCGCTCGCCACGCAGCCGCTTGAGGAGCCCGAGCGCGCCGCTTCCACCGCCGTCCATCGCCAGTCGGCCGAGCCGGGTGAGGCGAGTGACCTCGGGTGCGGAAAGAATACCCAAGAGCGCGTCGAGCTCGTCGCGGCGCGCCTCGAGGTCGGGCAGGATCGGCCGGAAATGCTCCTCGAGGAAGAGCATCGCGGCGATCACGACGTGCGCTCGGGCGATCGCCGCCCGGCAGCGCAGGAGGGCCCCCGGATCGTGTGCCCAATCCGCGGCGACGTGGAGCTCGAGCTCGAGGCCCGGCAGCGTACGGGCGAGCCGGCTCCGGGCCCGCACCAGCGCGGTCGCGAGATGATCGTCCATCGTCACGATCACGACCCGCATCGCCGCTTCGGGGGCGACGCTCGCCGGGCCGGGCCCGGGCTCAGCGACCGAAATGCGCCTTGGCTTCATAGAGCGTCTCGAGGGTGATCACGGGCAACCGTCGCTCCTGGGCGAACCGCTCGGTGTTGCGGCGTGCCTTGCCGCGGACGAAGAACGGGATCTTGGCGAGCTCCTTCTCGGCCTCGGGGGTCCAGCGGACCGGCCCTTCCGCCGCTGCCGGCACGGGCTCGGCCGGCGGGCGCGGACGGGCGGGCCCGGTCCCGGCGAGGTGCGAGGGTGGTGCTCCGTCGTGGAACTCGAAGTCCTCGCGGAACATCTGCAAGAGATGCTCCTCGAGGCCCATCATGAGCGGATGGACCCAGGTGTCGAACAGGACGTTGGCGCCTTCCGCGCCCATCTGCGGGGCGTAGCGGGCCGGGAAGTCCTGGACGTGGACGGGGGCCGAGATCACCGCGCAGGCGATTCCGAGCCGCTTCGCCACGTGCCGCTCCATCTGGGTCCCGAGCACGAGCTCGGGGGCGAGCTCGGCGATCTTCGCCTCGACCTCGAGGTAATCGTCGCTGACGAGCGCCTCGAGGCCGATCGCCCGAGCCGCCTCGCGGACCTCGCGGGCGAACTCGCGGCTGTAGGTGCCGAGGCCCACGACCTCGAAGCCGAGCTCCTCGCGCGCCACCCGGGCCGCGGCGATCGCATGCGTGGCATCGCCGAAGACGAAGACCCGCTTGCCGGTGAGGTAGGTGCTGTCGACCGAGAGCGACCACCAGCGGGCACGCGGCGCCAGGCGGGCGATCGCCGGCTCGGGATCGAGGCCCAAAAGGTCCGCGACCTCGCGCAGGAATTCGCGCGAGGCGCCGAGCCCGATCGGCACCGTCTTCGTCCAGGGCTGGCCGAAGGTGCGCTCCAGATAGCGGGCGGCCGGGAGCGCGATCTCGGGATAGAGCACGACGTTGAGATCGGCCTCGCCGAGCCGGGCGAGGTCGGCCACCGAGGCGCCGAGCGGGGCCACCACCGCGACCTCGACGCCCAAGAGGTCCAAGAGCTTTTCGACCTCCTGCGGGTCGTCACGGTGGCGGAAGCCGAGGGCGGTCGGGCCCAGGAGGTTGGCGCGCGGCTTCCGGCCCTGGGGCCGTGGCGGGCGTTTCGTGCCGGGCGGCGGTGCCTGCGGGCCCGCGAGCGCGCGCACGAGCTGGTAGAAGGTCTCGGCCGCCCCCCAGTTCTCCTTCTTCTGGTAGGCCGGCAGCTCGAGCGGGATCACCGGCACCGGCAGATCGAGGGCCGTGGCGAGCCCGCCCGGATCGTCCTGGATCAACTCGGCGGTGCAGGAGGCACCGACGAGAAGTGCTTCGGGGCGGAAGCGCTCGAAGGCGGCGCGGCAGGCGTTCTGGAAGAGCTCGGCCGTGTCGCGGCCGAGATCGCGCGCCTGGAAGGTCGTGTAGGTGACGGGCGGCCGGGCCGGCCGCCGCTCGATCATCGTGAAGAGAAGATCGGCATAAGTGTCGCCCTGCGGGGCATGGATGACGTAGTGGACGTCGCGCAACGCGGTCGCGATGCGCATCGCGCCCACGTGTGGCGGTCCTTCGTAGGTCCAAAGCGTGAGCTCCATGGCTCAGGCCACCAGCCGGGTGCGGCGGACCAGCGGCCGGGCGAAGAGCTCGGCGAGATCGGCCGCCTGGTCGTAACCTTGGATCGGGGTGAAGACGAGCTCGATCGACCATTTGGTCGTGAAGCCCTCGGCCTCGAGCGGGTTGGCGAGGCCGAGGCCGCAGACCACGAGGTCGGGGAGCAGCGTCCGGCAGCGGTCGAGCTGGGCGTCGACGTCCTGACCCTCGACCAGCGGCGTGCCCTCGGGCAAGAGGGCCAGCTCCGGGGCGAGATGGGCGCGGTGCAGATAGGGTGTGCCGACCTCGACCGGGACGAGCCCGAGCTCGCGATGCAGGAACCGCGCGAGCGGTACCTCGAGCTGCGAATCGGGGAAGAGGAAGAGCCGCTTGCCGGCGAGCAGCGGACGGTGCCGCTCGACCGCCTTGCGCGCCCGCTCGGCCCCGGGCTCGGTGATCGCCCGGAAACGCCCCTCGGGCACGCCGAAGGCCGTCGCGGCGGCGGCGAGCCAGGCGGTCGTCCCCTCGGCACCGAGCGGGAAGGGGGCGGGAAGATGGCGAGCCCCGCGTTCCTCGAGGGCGCGCATCGTCTCGCCGAGCCAGGGCTGGGCCAGGAGTACCCGCGTCGCGGGCCCGACGGGCGCCATCTCGGCGGACCGGCGCGGCGGCAGGAAGCGGACCGGCGCGATGCCGAGCCCCTCGAACAGGCGGCGGAGCTGGTCCTCGACGATGTCGGCCAAGGCCCCGACCACGAGGAGCGAGGGTGGTGTGCCGCGCGGCGCCTCGGGCAGGGTCGGGACGAGGGCGGCGAGGCAGGCATCCTCGCCCTGGGTGAAGGTCGTCTCGATGCCGCTGCCGGAATAGGCGAGCACCCGCACCGCCGGCGCGTGCAACCGCGAGAGCCGCGCCGCCGCGCGGGCGAGGTCGAGCTTGATCACCTCCGAGGGACAAGAGCCGACCAGGAACAGGAGCTTGATGTCGGGCCGGCGGGCCAGGAGCCGGCCGACCACCCGGTCGAGCTCGTCGTCGAGATCGGCCCGGCCCGCCAGATCGCGCTCGCCGATGATCGCGGTCGCGAAGCGCGGCTCGGCGAAGATCATGACGCCGGCCGCCGACTGCAGGAGATGGGCGCAGGTGCGCGAGCCGACGACCAGGAAGAAGGCGTCTTGCAGCTTGCGGTGCAGCCAGACGATCCCGGTCAAGCCGCAGAAGACCTCGCGCTGACCGCGCTCCTTGCGGATCGGCGCGTCGGCGCAGCCCGGGCTCATCCGGCGGCCTCCGCGAGGCGCGCAGCCGCCGGCTCCACCCCGCCCTCGAGCCGAGCGCGGCGGAGCTTCCAGACGAACTGGCCGGCGTTCACGAGATACGCGGCGTAGGCTGCGAGCGCGAGCAGCATCTGCCCCACCGGATCGAGCAGATCGCCGAACAGTGCCACGAGGTAGGCCGTGTGGAGGGCCAGGACGAGCATGCTGACCACGTCCTCCCAGAAGAAGGACGGGGCGAACAGCCACTTGCCGAAGACGTCGTGCTCCCAGATCGAACCGGTGATCATGATCACGTAGAGTACGATCGTCTTGAGGACGATCGAGACGGTGGCGAGCAGGAAGCCCTCGCCGGTCAGGAGATAGCGGACGACGAGGACGAGACTCACGAGGAAGACGAGGAACTGCAGGGGGGCGAGCACACCCTGGACCACCGTCCAAGGCGAGGCGTCGCGCCGGCGGCGCTCGGTCGGGCTATAGAGCGGCCGTGCGGTGGTTCTCGTTGTCGGCGCTGTCCGCATACCCTCCCCTTGAGCCTCGGTTCGGCTTCGTGTGGCGATGCTCGGGAAAGGCTAGGCGTGGTCGCGGAGGCTGTCAATTCCTCCTGACGTAAACATTGATTGACATTTGCCCCGGACGCGCGCAGACCAGGATCGGACGGAACGAGCCTCTCCGGAAAGGCGATCGATTCGTCGGCCGTTCGCCCGTTACGGGGAAATCGCCGGACCGGGAGAAAGCGAATTGAGATCGCCACCGCATCGGGTGTAAGCCGACACTGTCGATCGGGGGGGCCGAGCCATGGCCGACTTGCCGCAACGAGCCCTGGACGACGAGGTCCGGCGGTTCCCCGTGCCCGCCCTCCGATCCGAGGCCGACGGGCCGTCGGTCGGCGCGCTCGAGGGCGAAGACCGATCGGGCCGGCTCGCCCGCGTCGTCGAGCGCGAGATCGTCCCGCGCTTGGTCCTGGCCCGTCGTGCCGAGGCCGCCCGCCACGCCACGCCCGGCCAGGCCGGCCGCGCCCCGACCGGGCAGGAGGTCGAAGCCCTGGCCGAGCTCGTGGTCGAGCGGGATCTGCCGGTGATCGAGGCCTTCGTCGAACGGATCCGGGCGCGCGGCGTGGCGGTCGAAAGCCTCTATCTCGAGCTCTTGGCGCCGGCTGCGCGGCGGCTCGGTGTGCTCTGGGAGGAAGACCGGCGGACCTTTTCCGAGGTCACGATCGGCCTTTGGCGGCTGCACCAGCTGCTGCACGGCCTGAGCGTGCTCTTTCAAGCGGACGCCCTGCCGCCTTCGCCCGAGCATCGCATCCTGCTCGTCCCGGCCCCGGGCGAGCAGCACGCCTTCGGTCTCACCATGGCCGCCGAGTTCTTCCGGCGCGCCGGCTGGCTGGTGAGCGGCGGGCCCGCGCTCTCGGCCGAGGAGATCACCACCCTGGTCCATCGCGAATGGTTCGCGATCGTCGGCATCTCGGCGAGTTCGCTCGGCAAGCTCGACACGGTGGCGACCACCATCCACACGATCCGCCGCGTCTCGCGCAACCGCGCGCTCGGCGTGCTCGTGGGCGGCGTGGTGTTCGACGAGCGGCCCGAACGGGCAGCCCTGGTCGGGGCCGATGCCTGGGCCGGCGACGCCCGCCGGGCGCCGCTCCAGGCGAGAGCCCTACTCGATCTCTTGGTCCAACAGGCTTGAGGCGTGGTCGATGAGCCCTTGAGAGTACGGTCCTGTCGATCCGCCAGCGAGGCTTCGAGATCCCGGTGATCGCTTTCCGCTCACCGAAGGACGCGCTCGGCGATCTCGACGGCGAGACGGCGGCTTCGCTCGTCGGTGCGGCCGCCGATCTGGTCTTGAGCCTCGACCGTGACGGCGTGATCCGCGATCTCGCCTGCAGCGAGGAAGATCTCGCCGCCCTCGGCTGCGCACGGTGGATCGGCCGACCGTGGCTCGAGACCGTCACGCTCGAGAGCCGCCCCAAGGTCGAAGCACTCCTGCGCGACCCCTCCGGAGCCACGCGGCCCCGCTGGCGCCAGATCAACCACCCGCTCGAGGGCGAGCCGGATCTGCCGATCCTCTACCGGGTCGTCCGTCTCGAAGGGAAGCCGCGGCTGCTGGCCTTCGGTCGCGATCTGCGCGCGGTGGCCGCCCTCCAACGCCGATTGGTCGACGCCCAGCAGGCGATGGAACGCGACTATGCTCGACTGCGGCACATCGAGACCCGCTACCGGCTCCTCTTCCAGACCTCTTCCGAAGCGATCCTGATCGTCGAGGCGACGAGCCAGAAGATCCTCGAGGCCAACCCGGCCGCCGGCCGGATGCTCGCGGCACGGCTCGGCGAGCCGGTCGGTCGCGGCTTCCTCGAGGCGTTCGCGGTCGACAGCGCGCTCACCGTCCAAGCCCTGCTCGCCGGGATCCGCGCCACCGGACGGGCCAACACGGTCCGTGCCCGGCTCGTCGACGGGGCGGAGGAGGTCCTGGTCTCGGCCTCGCTCTTCCCGCAAGGCACGAACCCGCTCCTCCTCGTCCATCTCGTGCCGATCGGCAGCGGCGTCCAACCGATCGCCTTGCCGGAGCCCAAGGCTCGGCTCCTCGCGGTGGTCGAGAGCATCCCCGACGGCTTCGTCGTGACCGGGCCGGACGGCCGGATCCTCGCCGTCAACACCGCCTTCCTCCAGCTCGCCGAGCTCACCGCCGAGCCGCAAGCCCTCGGCGAATCGCTCGACCGTTGGCTCGGCCGACCCGGGATCGACCTCCCGGTGCTCACCGCCAATCTGCGCCGGCACGGGCTCGTCCGGCTGTTCACCACCACCCTGCGCGGCGAGCACGGCACGGTGAGCGAGGTCGAGATCACCGGGGTGGCGGTGCCGACCGGCGAGCAGCCCTGCTTCGGCTTCGCGCTCCGCGACGTCGGCCGCCGGCTCGTCCGGCCCCGGCGCGACGAGCGGGGCCTGCCGCGCTCGGCCGACCAGCTCGCCGAGCTCGTGGGCAAGGTCCCGCTCAAGGAGATCGTGCGCGAGACCACCGACGTGATCGAGCGGCTGTGCATCGAGACCGCGCTCGAGATGACCGGCGACAATCGGGCCTCGGCGGCCGAGCTCCTCGGCCTCTCGCGCCAGAGCCTGTACGTCAAGCTGCGCCGCTACGGCTTGGGCGAGCTCGGCGCGGAGGAAGCCGACGGACCGGCTCGCCGTGCCGATTGACGGACCTTCTGTAAAGCGAAATTGACAGTCCGCGGCGGCCACCCTTAGATCGCCGCATGATCGCCCCTCGGCCCGCCGCCGTGCTCGAGCTGTTGAAGCCGGTCACCTGGTTCGCGCCGATGTGGGCGTTCGCCTGCGGTGTCGTCTCCGCAGGCGTGCCCTTGGGCGAGCGCTGGCCCCTCCTGTTGGCCGGTCTCCTGCTCGCCGGGCCCTTGCTCTGCGCCACGAGCCAGGCCGCCAACGACTGGTACGATCGCGAGGTCGACGCGATCAACGAGCCACATCGCCCGATTCCCTCGGGCCGGATCCCCGGCCGCTGGGGCCTCTACATCGCCTGGCTCTGGACCCTGCTCTCCTTGCTCGTCGCCACGGCACTCGGCCCTTGGGTCCTGGCCCCGGCGCTCCTCGGCCTGGCCCTCGCCTGGGCCTACAGCGCTCCGCCTTTCCGCCTCAAGCGGAACGGCTGGTGGGGCAACGGTGCCGCCGCCCTGTCCTACGAAGGTCTGCCCTGGCTCGCCGGGGCCGCGGTCGTGCTCGCCGCCCCGCCCGGGCCCGAGATCGTGACCTTGGCGCTCCTCTACAGCTCGGGCGCCCACGGCATCATGACCTTGAACGACTTCAAGTCGGTCGAGGGTGACCGGGCGATGGGGATCGGCTCGTTGCCGGCTCGGCTCGGGGTCGAGCGGGCCGCCCGGCTCGCCTGCCTGGTCATGGCCGCCCCCCAGCTCCTCGTCGTGGCCCTCCTCGTCGCCTGGGGCCGGCCCTGGCACGCCGCCCTGATCGCGCTCCTCCTCACGGCCCAGCTCGTGCTCATGACCCGGCTGCTGCGCCGCCCGCGCGAGCTCGCCCCTTGGTACAACGCCACCGGCACGAGCCTCTACGTGCTCGGCATGATGACCGCGGCCCTCGCCGTCCGGCCCACGCTCGGAGCCCTCTCGTGAGCCCGGCGCGGTCGACCCCGCTCGGCTGGCTCGGCATCCTCCGGCTCGGCCTGGTCCAGACCGCGCTCGGCGGGAGCGTCGTCTTGACCACCTCGACCTTGAACCGGGTCATGGTCGTCGAGCTCCTCCTGCCCGCGACCCTGCCCGGTGCGCTCGTCGCGCTCCATTACGCGGTCCAGCTCGCCCGACCCGGCTTCGGCCACGGTTCCGACGTGAGCGGCCGGCGCACCCCCTGGATCGTCGGCGGGATGGCCGTGCTCGCGAGCGGTGGGGTGCTCGCCGCCCTGGCCACCGCGCTCCTTGCCGAGCACGCGCTCGCCGGCCTCCTCCTCGCCGTCCTCGCCTTCCTCCTGATCGGCGGCGGGGTCGGCAGCGCCGGTACCGCCCTCCTGGCGCTGCTCGCCGCCCGGGTCGAGGATCGCCGCCGCGCCGCCGCCGCGACGATCGTGTGGATGATGATGATCCTGGGCTTCGCGCTCACGGCCGGGATCGTCGGCCGACTCCTCGAGCCTTTCTCGCTCGCCCGTCTCGTCGCGATCACAAGCGGGGTCTGCCTTTTCGCCTTTCTCCTGAGTGCCGTGGCGGTGCTCGGCGTCGAGGGCCCGGGCCACCCCCGCCCGGCCGTCGAGCGGGCCGCGCAACCGCGCTTCCGTTCGGCCCTGGCCGAGGTCTGGGCGGATCACGAGGCCCGCCGCTTCACGATTTTCGTCTTCCTCTCGATGCTCGCCTACAGCGCCCAGGACCTCGTCCTCGAACCCTTCGCCGGCCTCCGCTTCGGCCTCTCGCCGGGCGCGACCACCCGACTCTCCGGGATCCAGCACGCGGGCGTGCTCGCCGGCATGATCCTGGTGGCGATCGGCGGCACGCTCGGCGGTGGCCGGCCCGCCACCCTCCGACTTTGGACGATCGGTGGCTGCCTCGCCTCGGCCGCAGCCCTCGCGAGCCTCGTGGTGGCCGGTTGGGCCGGGCCACCGTTCCCGCTGCACGGCGCCGTCTTCGCTCTCGGCGTCGCCAACGGGGCGTTCGCGATCGCCGCGATCGGCTCGATGATGGCGCTCGCCGGCGAGGGTCGGAGTGGCGGGGAGGGGGTCCGGATGGGCCTCTGGGGTGCCGCCCAAGCGATCGCCTTCGCGCTCGGCGGCTTCCTCGGTACGGTCGTGGCCGATCTCGGTCGGCTCGCGATCGGCTCGGCCGTTCCGGCTTACGCGCTCGTCTTCGCCCTCGAAGCCCTGTTGTTCCTCCTCGCCGCCCGGCTCGCCGCGACGATCGCCGCGGCGCGCGAGGAGATCGCGAGCCGCCCGAGCGGGCCTCTCCCGGTCGCGAGCGGCGGGAGGTGAGGATGCGTCCCGAGACGATCTTCGAGGTGATCGTGGTCGGTGGTGGCCCCGCCGGTGCGACCGCCGCCACCGATCTCGCCCGGCTCGGCCGGTCGGTCTTGCTGCTCGACCGCGAGGGCCGGATCAAGCCCTGCGGCGGCGCCATCCCGCCACGCGCCATCGACCGGTTCGCGATTCCCCCGGCGCTGCTCGTCGCCCGGATCGACTGTGCCCGGATCGTCTCGCCCAAGGGACGCGCCGTCGACATCGGCATCGAAGGCGGCTTCGTCGGCATGGTCGACCGCGACGTGTTCGACGCCTGGCTGCGCGAACGGGCGGCCGCCGCCGGTGCCGTGCGCGCCGCCGGGACCTTCGAGCGGCTCGAACACGAGCCGGGCGGGCTCGTCCGCGTCCTCTGGCGAGCCAAGGGTGCTCCCGCTTCGGCTCCGCTCGCGGGTGCCCGGGCCCGCTTCGTGATCGGTGCCGACGGCGCCAACTCGGCGGTCGCCCGCCAGGCGATCCCGCAGGCCGCCGACCGGCGCTTCGTGTTCGCCTATCACGAGGTCTGCGAGCGCCCGCCCGACGGGCTCGCCGACTACGGCGACGGCCGCTGCGACGTCGTCTACGACGGCCGCCTCTCGCCCGACTTCTATTCCTGGCTGTTCCCGCACGGGCCGACCTTCTCGATCGGCACCGGCAGTGCCGCCAAGGGCTTCCCGCTCCGCGAATCGGTCACGACCTATCGGCGCCGGATGGGCCTCGATTCCGTTCGCACGATCCGCCGCGAGGGCGCACCGATCCCGCTCGAGCCCCTGCGCCGCTGGGACAATGGCCGCGACGTCCTGCTCGCCGGTGACGCTGCCGGGGTCGTCGCGCCGGCCTCGGGCGAGGGGATCTTCTACGCCATGGAAAGCGGCCGGCTCGCCGCCGAGGCGGTCGACGAGGCGCTCGCGACCGGCGACGCGCGCGCCCTCGCGCGCGCCCGGCGCCGTTTCCTGCGGGCGCACGGTGCGGTCTTCTGGATCCTCGGCATCATGCAGCGCTACTGGTACGGCATAGACGAACGGCGCGAGCGGTTCGTCGCCATCTGCCGCGACAAGGACGTCCAGGAGCTGACCTTCGACGCCTACATGAACAAGGAGCTGGTCAAGGCCCGGCCGCTCGCCCACGTCCGGATCTTCTTCAAGAACCTCGCCCATCTCTCGGGGCTGGTCCCGGCCTGAACCGGTGGACGCGGCACCGGCGAACCGGCGTGCAGCGATCCTCTACGCCGCCGCCACGGCCTTGGGCGTGGCCGTCCTGGGCGGCCTCGCGACCGAGCTCGGTCCCTGGTACGAAGCACTCCGCAAGCCTCCCTGGCAACCCCCCGATTGGCTGTTCGCCCCGGCCTGGACGGTGATCTACGCCTGTGCCGCGGCGGCCGCGGTCGAGGGCTGGTTGCGCGCCCCGGACCCCCTCCATCGGCGCAACGTGGTCGAACTCTTCCTCTTGAACGGCGCGCTCAACCTCCTCTGGAGCGTGCTCTTCTTCCGGCTGCGCCGGCCCGACTGGGCCTTGCTCGAGGTCGGTGCTCTTTGGATCTCGATCCTCGTGCTCGTCCTCGTCCTCCGTCGCTTCAGCCGACCCTCCGTCTGGCTGCTCCTGCCCTATCTCGCCTGGGTCGCCTTCGCCGCCGTCCTCAATCTCGCGATCGTCGAACTCAACGCCCCCTTCCTCGCGGCTCGCTGAGCGCAGCTGCGATGCCGAGCTTCCATCCGGTCGACGCGATCCTCCTCCTCCTCGGGGTCGAAGCGGTGGCCCTCGCACTGTGGCATCGACGCACCCGTCGCGGCCCGGCTCCTCGGCGGCTCCTGCCCAACCTGCTGGCCGGCGCCTTCCTCCTCGCGGCCTTGCGGACCGCCCTTTCGGACGGCCCCGAGACGCTTCTCCTGCTCTGGCTCGCCGCCGCCTTGCTCGCCCATCTCGTCGATCTGCGCGGTCGCTGGTCGGAGCCCTCCGGCTGAGCCGGATTCCGCCGGACGCCGTCGCAGTTTTCGTGGCTCTGTCGCAACAGCCGCGCTAGACTGGCTCCGATCGCGTCGGACGCGGTGTCGCGGCCGCAGCCGGTGTAGCTTGTCTGACCCATCCGCGACCCGGCATCGGTGTGAGCATCAACCAACCCGACATCACCCTCGTCCTCGACCTCAAGGGCGTGATCCAGAAGGTCACGCTCGCGGGCGAGGTGTCGACCGAACGGGTCGATCCTTGGCTCGGCCGACCCTGGGTCGAGACCGTCGACGAGGCCGGCTCCGGCAAGATCCGGCGGATCGTCGAAGAGGCACGCAGCGAGGGGCTCTCGGCGTTCCGTCAAGTCAACCAGCGCTTCCCGAGCGGCCGCGAGCTGCCGATCGAGTACACCACGATCCGGCTCGGCGGGCGGGCCGGGCTCCTCGCGGTCGGCCGGAGCCTGCGCGCGGTGGCCGAGCTGCAGTCCCGGCTGATCGCCGCGCAGCAGGCGATGGAGCGCGACTATTGGAAACTGCGCGAGGTCGAGACCCGCTATCGGCTCCTGTTCGACACCTCGAGCGAGGCCGTGCTCCTGCTCCGCGCCGGTGATCTCGAGATCCTCGAGGCCAATCCCGTGGCGATCCGCGCCCTCGGCCTCGCGCCGCACGGCCGCGAGCTCCTCCAAGAGATCGCTCCGGCCGACCGCGAGGCGTTCCAGGCGATGCTGCTCAGGGTCCGTGAGCAGGGACGCTCGCCCGGCATGCTCCTCCATCTCGGCCCCGAAGCCCGCCCTTGGCTCGCCCGGGCCACCGCGATCGTGGCCGAACCCGGCTACGTCTTCCTCCTCCAGCTCGCCCCCGTGGGGGGCGGGCCGCTCGCTTTCGAACGCAGTGTCCCCGCCCGGCTCGAGGCGCTCCTCGAGCGGCTCCCGGACGCCCTCGTCCTGCTCGACGGCGAAGGCCTGATCCGCCACGCCAACCGCGCCTTCCTCGATCTCGTCCAACACGGACGTCCCGAGAGCGTGGTGGGCGAGCCGTTCGGCCGTTGGCTCGAACGGCCCGGGGCCGGCGGCGATCTCCTGCTCGAGCAAATCCGCCGGCAGGGCACGATCCGCGGCTTCCTCACCACGATCCGCGGCGAGCTCGGCAGCGAGACGGAAGTCGAGATCACGGCCGCGAGCGAGCCCGAGGGGCGCGACGGCGGCATCCTCCTCCTCCTGCGCGACCTGCGCGCACCGGCGGGCGGCGCGCGCTCGGAGGCCCCGACGATCCGGAGCTCGACCTTGGCGACATTCGCCCTCGGCCGCGTACCGCTGCAACAGCTCGTCCGCGAAGCGGTCGAGCAGCTCGAACGCCAGCACATCCTGGCCTCGCTCGAGCAAACCGGTGGCAACCGGACCGCGGCGGCGGCGCTCTTGGGCCTCTCGCGCCAGAGCCTCTACGCCAAGCTCGAGCGGTACGGCCTCGACGGGGGCGGCGAGGGCGAGGGGAACGGCTCGGAACGCAGCAGCGAGGGAACCGGCGAGGAATGAGCCGGGATCTTCCCGCGTGACCGGTGCGGCTCCGCTCGCCCCGGCTTTCGGCGAGGCCGACCTTTCGAATTGCGAGCGCGAGCCGATCCATCTCGCGGGCTCGATCCAACCGCACGGCGCGTTGCTCGTGGTCCGCGAGCCCGACCTGCTCGTCCTCCAGGCGAGTGCCAACGCCGCCGGTTTCCTCGGCCTCGAGGGGCCGCTCCCGGGCCGCTCGCTCGCGGCGCTCTCCGCCGATCTGGCCGAGCAGGTCCGCGCTCGGCTCGACCAGCCGCTCGATCGGCTACCGGTCGTGCTGCGGCGGCCGGTGTGGATCGACGGCCGGCCGCTCGACGTCGTCCTGCATCGTCCACCCGAAGCCGGGCTCGTGCTCGAGTTCGAGCGGCCCGGCCCGCCCGTCGACCTCGCCCACCACGTCGAGATGGCGACGACCGCCATCCTCGCCTGCACCTCGCTCAAGAGCCTGGCCGAGGAAACCACCCGGATCTTCAAGGACCTCACCGGCTACGATCGGGTGATGGTCTACCGGTTCGACGCCGAAGGCCACGGCGAGGTCTTCGCCGAGCGCCGCGAGCCCGGTCTCGAGCCCTATCTCGGCAACCGCTACCCCGCCTCGGACATCCCGCAGATCGCCCGCCGGCTCTACGAGCGCAACCGGATCCGGGTGCTGGTCGACGTCGACGCCGAGCGGGTGCCGATCGAGCCGCGCCTGTCGCCGCTGACCGGTCGCGACCTCGACATGTCGCTCTGCTTCCTGCGCAGCATCTCGCCGATCCACATCCGCTACCTCAAGAACATGGGCGTGGCGGCCACGCTCGTGGCCTCGCTCGTGGTCGGCGGCCGGCTCTGGGGGCTGATCGCCTGCCATCATTACGAGCCGAGGCGGGTCGCTTACGAAGTCCGGGCCGTCTGCGAGCTCCTGGCCGAGACGGTGGCGACCCGGATCGCCGCGCTCGAGAGCTTCCTCCAAGCGCAGGCCGAACTCTCGGTCCGCCGGCTCGAGCAGCGGATGCACGAGGCGATCGCCCGGGAAGGCGATTGGCGCTCGGCGCTGTTCGAAGGTGCTTCCCCGCTTCTCCAGCCGGTCGGCGCGACCGGTGCGGCACTCCTGCTCGACGGCCAAGTGTCGAGCGTGGGCGAGGTGCCGGGCACCGCGGAGCTGCGCGCGATCGGTGCCTGGCTCGACCGCCGGCGTTCCGAGGGAGTCGTCGCGACCGCGTCCTTGGGGCTGGACGAGCCCGCCTTCGAACCCTTGCGGGCGAGCGCGAGCGGCCTGCTCGCGGTGAGCGTCTCGGCGCTGCCGGGCGAGTGGTTGCTGTGGTTCCGCCCGGAGCGGGTCCGCACGGTCACCTGGGGTGGCAATCCCTTCAAGCCGGTCGAGGTGGGCGACAGCCCCGAGGATCTCTCGCCGCGGCGCTCGTTCGCCAAATGGCACCAGCTCGTGCAGGGCACCGCCGATCCCTGGAGCCCGGCCGACCTCGCCGCGGCCCGGCTGATCGGCGACACGCTGCGCGATCTGGTCCTCCAATTCCGTGCCGTCCGCCTGTTGATCGCCCAAGATCAGCTCGACCAGATCGGCCGTCAGGTCGACACGGCCGAGCAGGCGGTGCTGATCGCCGACGCGCAGGGCCGGATCTTGATGGCCAATCGCGGCCTGCACGCCCTCTTCGGCGGCGACCAACAGCCGCCCCGCCGGCTCGACGAGTTACCGGCCCGGTTGGCCGACCCCGACGCGGCGCGCCTGGGCTTGCGCGAACTCGTCGAGGACCGGCGGACCTGGCGGGCCGAGATCCAGCTCCCGCGGCTCGGCGGCGAGCCGCTCTTGCTCTCGGTCCGCGCCGATCCGGTCCTCGTCCCACCCGGACGGCTCTTGGGCTTCGTCCTCATGTTCTCGGACCTGAGCGGCGAGCGGACCGCGCAGGCGGCACGCCACCGTCTGCAGGCCGACATCCTGGAGCGCCATCGGCTCGTCGCGAGCCTCCTCCAGAGCGAGGCCGATCTCCTGTTCCGCCGGCTCCTCTCGGCGATCGTCGGCAACGCCCAGCTCGCGGCGCTCGAGATCACCGACGGCGCCGACCTCGCCCGGGTCTCCGACATGCTCGAGAGCGTGCGCGCCTCGCTCGGCCGGGCGACCGCCCTGCTCGAGCAGATCGTCGCTCACACGAGCGAGGGCGGCCGGGACCCGGCCTGAGGCTCCGGTGAGGCCGCGGCCACCGCCCGGGCGAGGGCGATGGTGAGCCGGAAGGCCTCGCGCGCTTCCTCGATCACCCCGGCCGGATCGAGCAGATGCGCTCCCGCCTCGTCGATCGCCCGCCGATAGGCGGCCTTCGCGCGGGGCAGATCGTCGAGATCCGGGAACTCGTAGAACCGCACCGCCTCGGGCCCGATGCCGGGGGTCCGCGCGAGGAGCCGACGGAGAATCTGCCCGCCGCTCAGATCGCCCAGATAGCGGACATAGGCGTGGGCGAGGAGCCGCTCCGGAAGGGTCCGGGCGATCGTCTCGATCCGCCGGCGATGGGTCACGCTTTCCGCGAGCAGACGCAGCGGCGTGGCCGGTGAGCGCTCGGCGAGAACCGCGACGTCCCGGGCGAGCGGCAGGCTCCGCGCGAGTTCGGGACGGAAGAGTGCTCCGAGCGCCGGCAGATGCGCCTGGTCGAGCAGGGCAGCTTCGAGGGCGGCGTAGATCGGCAAGAGGTTGAAGGCGAACAGAAGATAAGCGGTGGGACGGACCCGGCCGGCGAGCAGCTCGGCGATCACCCCGGTCCGCTCGGCGCGTCGATGCAGCTCACGAGTACCCTCTCGAAGGGCATCCGCGAGCCCCTCGCTCGGGGCTCGCGGCGATCCCGTGGGCGCGACCATCTCCCGAAGGATCTTTTCCTCGAATCGTCCTTCAACGGCGGGCGAACCGGCGCATGTCGAGGTAATGGACGCTCCGCGGTGGCGCCGGCGGGGCCGAGGGGGAGAGGTGCACGCCGTCTTCGACGAGCTCGACGATCGCCTGGGGATAGACGAGGAGGGCTTCTTTGAGGGCCTCCTTGAACTTGGCGCGGAAGTCGCGCTCCCGGTCGTAGTTCGGCCCGAAGGCCTGGTGCAGGCTCTTCCAGCCGATCCGGGTCGGCCGCTCGAGGGCGTGCAGCCGATAGGCGAGCCAGAGATAAACGTCGAGGGCCAAGCTCTTGCCGGCCAAAGCCTTGATCGCCGGCTCGAAGAGCACCGCCGGATGGCGGATCAAGGCCTCGTAGAAGCTTTCCGAGAGCTGGATCAGTTGCGGGAACAACTCCTGCTGGCGGCCGCCGCTCTCGTCCGGTGGCAGGAGGTTGAAGGAGCCGCGGATGATCGTGTCCTGCCACCGCTCCTTGCCGTTCGGACCGACATAGGCGACGGTGACGAGCGAGCGTTCGATCCGCACCGCCTGCTCGCGGGCGGCGCGGTATCCCTTGCCCGACGAATCGACGCCCATGGCTCGCAGCCAGGCGTGCATCGACCGGCCGAGTTCGACTTGCCGCGAGCGGTTCCGGTAAGCCTCGTTCTGCAGGTAGATCATCATGAGCCGCCCGGTGGCACCATAGGGAACGCCGTAATAGCGACCCTGCTCGTCCTTGGTCGGTTGGATCATGAGGGTGGCGCCCTCGCCGTTCGAGCGTTGCCAGGCGAGATCCGGCTCGGTCCGCCGGTGCGGCAGGTAGATCGTGCAGAGGATCGAGTGGAGGTGGGTGGTGGCGGCGGGGTTCTCCGCCTCCTGGACCAGGATGTCGGCGGCGAGCCGGAGTTGGGCCCGCTCGCGTGCGTTGCTGGCCCGACGCAGCGCCGCGTCCAGACCTTCGCGCATGATCAGTTCGTGCTCGGCAGCCATCGTGCCCTGCCGTGATCGACCGTCGGCTCGCTTCCGATACCAGCATCGGAGCCGGTTTGTCGATTCGGGATTTGGTCGCGCCGGCACGCGCTTTCTTATTTTGCAAGATTCTTTTTGATTCCTTTATAGAGACGCGACCAAATCCCGAATCCCGCGCGACCAAGTCCCGAATCGGCGGCCGTGCGCGACCATCTCCCGAGGGACGATTCGGCTCCGGCCGCGACCATCTCCCGGAGGATCGCGACCATCTCCCGAGGGACGATCGGCCGGCGCGACCAAGTCCCGAACCCGGCCGCGACCAAGTCCCGGAGGATCGCGACCCGCTCCCGGGGGATCGTCGGGTGCCGCGTTCGATCCCGACCGGGCGGGTGTGTGCCGATCCCCGGGCCCGGCACGACCGGCCGAGCGCGACCAGATCCCGAGGAATAAAGGCCAATAATCCGACCAGGGACTCTCCGCGAGCGTTAACGCGGTGGTAAGGTTCTTTCTCCAAGAAGGGCGCGAAGGCGAAAGGAACGTTCAGCCGTGACGTTTCGACGATCGATGCGCGCTCGGATCGGTCTCGTGCGGCTCGGGCTCGCGCTCTTGCTCGGTTCTCTCGTGGGAGGGGATCGCGGGGTCCAGGCACAGTCCGCTTTGCGGGCGAAGGCCGAACGGGAAACGGTCGAGCTCGATCTCGCTCGGCTGGGGTTCGAGCAGGGGCTTGAGCTGCGAGGGACCGTCGACACGCGCAGTGTGCATTTCCCGACCCTGGCTGCGTCTCGTCCCGATTCGGGTCGCCTTCGCCTTCTCCTCGATGTCCAATTGCCGACGTGGCAGCGGGCGGTGCTCGAAGTCCGGGTCAAGGACCGGGGTGTCCTCGCGCTCGATCTGTTGCGCGGGGCGGGAAGCGAGGTCGTCCTGCCGCTCGAGCCCGGCGACCTGCGCGAGCCTTTCGCCCGGGTCGACTTCGAACTGCGTGGGAGTCTGGCGGACGATCGTTGCGTGGACGATCGGACGGCCGGGGGCTTCGTGCGGATCCTGCCCCGGAGTGGTCTCGAACTCGTGGTCGACACGCGCCGAATCGACGAGATCCGGAATTTTTGGGAAACGCTGCCGAGGACCGTCGAAATCGCGGTCGCTTCGGGCCGAGGTGGAGCGGACGTTTTCCATACTGCACTGCTCGTCGGTCTCGCGCTCGCCCGCTCCGGCCGTGAGATCCTGTACCGTGAGCTCGAAGGCTCGCCGCCGCTCGTCGCCGGCGAATTCGGCCGACTCCTCCCCGTTGCCGACCAGGTGGAAGGAGCCGATCGGCGGTCGTTCGGAAAGCATGCCGTCGCGCAGAAACCACCCCACGTCGTGATCGGCGATCCCGAAATCGTCGCTTTTCACATGAAAGAACGAGCGTGGGTCGGCGACCGTGAAGAGCCCCTTTTTCCGCGTGGAACGAACGATCTGTCGCTCGTTCGAACGGGGCGAGCATCGGTCCTGTTCGTTCACCCGCGAGCCGGTCCGGCGCTCGATCGGTTGGTTCGCACCGGCCTCGTCTCGCTCGCGGCCGGAACGGACACGAACTTGGTCTCCTCGGGATCGCACGCCGAGCCGGAGGTCGAGACCGTGCCGCTCGGGGAGCTCGGGGTGGAGCTGCGAACGCGGTGGATCGGCGAGCGGGGAGGTTGGCGCTTCGGTCTACCCCTCGTCCGGTTGCCGGCCGGGTGGGTTCCGGTCGGCGTGGTTCTGGATGTGGCGGCTCCTGCGGGCTCCGGCGGACGGCCGGTTTCGGCTGCGGTTTGGCTCGACGAAGAGCTCTTGCACACGGGTCCGTTGCCGGACGGTCCCGGACCGCACCGTTTACGGTTGAATCTCCCCGAGCGCGACGTTCGCCTCGCTCCGGAGCTGCGCGTCGAGCTCGTCCGCCAAGCCGAAGCCGATCCGTGTACCTCTCGACCGACGCAGCTCCCGGCCCAATTGCTCGCGAGCTCGTACCTGATCCTCGGCGCGGCTCCGCGGCACCCTCGCACGTTCGCCGAGCTCGCAGCCCTGCTCGACGAAGAAACGCCCCTCCTGGTCGAGCGGGATCGGCTCGACCGTCCGACGAACCTGCTCACGACCCTCGTGGGCATCGGCCGCCACCTCTTCCGTCCGGGGGCACCGGGTCGTGTCATCCCGATCGACGGCGACGATCCGTTGCGACCGGAAAGACCGTTCCTGCTCGTGGGTGGGGTGGCTCGCCCCGAGCTCGTCGCGCCCTTGCGACTCGACCGAGGCCGCGTCGCCCTGGTCGGTCGCGCGAGCGGGCCGCTGCTCGAAATCGCACCGGGGACGAACATCGCCGTGGCCCAACTCGTTCGTCTCGGCGAGCAGCCCGGTCTCCAGCTCGCCGGGCTCGAACCCGAGCTACCATCTTGGCCCGGGGACCGGCTCGATCGGGAGGACCTCGTCGTCGGGGACCGATCCGGCACGCGCCTCGCTTTGCGAACGACCCGCGACACGGTGATCCGTGTCGCATACCCCGAAGCGATCTCCTGGTTCGATCGATTGGCACCGTGGCGGTGGGGGCTGATCCTCGCCTTCTGGGCCGCGCTCTCCGCGTGCTTGGTCGTGGTTCTCCGCCGGAGAGCCTGACATGTCCGCCGCTTCGATCCCTGCCGGCGGATCGGCGAACGAGGCGGTTCCCCGTCCCCTCGGTACGGAACTTCTCGAGGCCGGGCTCGTCGAACGGTCCGAGCTCGACGAAGCGCTCGCCTACGCGCGGCGGTGGCGCGTTCCCTTGGGTCGAGCGCTCGTCGCCCTGGGCTTCTTGCGTCCGATCGACCTCTACCGCATCTTGGCAAGGCAACTCGGTTTGCCCTTTCTCGACTTGCGGCGATTTCCGGTCGATCCGGATCTCCTCGATCCGAACGAACTCGACACGTACGTCGCCTGGCAAGCGGTTCCTTGGCGGAGGATTCGAGGTCGGACGGTTTGGGCGACGACCGAGCCGCAAGCCCTGCCTGCCCACCTGGCCCTTCGGCACCCGACGACCCCGGCTGTCGTCGCGGTGACGAGCACGTTCGATCTGCTCGCCACCTTCCAACGATGTTTCGCGAGCGAGCTCACGCGCAGCGCGATCGAGGACCTCGCCGCGCACGATCCGGACTGCTCGGCTCGCACGGTCTTCACCTCGGCCCAGCTCGTCGCCGGTTGGGCGGTCGTGAGCGCCGTTCTGCTCGGCCTGGCGGTCGCGCCGTTGCAGACGATCGTCTTCCTCAACGGCATCCTGCTCGCCGCGTTCCTCGCGAGCGTCGCGTTCAAAGCGTTCCTCGCCACGGCCGGTGCGGTCCTGCCCGGCATCGATACCCCGGTGGATCGAGACGAACTCGATGCTCTACGGGAGGAAGAGCTCCCGACTTATTCGGTTCTCGTCCCGATGTACAAAGAACCCGAAGTTCTCCCGATCCTCGCCGCCGCGCTCCGCAAATTGGATTATCCGCTGGCGAAGCTCGACGTGAAACTGGTCCTCGAAGCCGACGACCACGAGACCATCGCGGCGGCCAAGGCGCTCGGCCTCGAGGGCATTTTCGAAATCGTTCTCGTGCCGCCGTCTCATCCTCGCACCAAACCGAAAGCGTGCAACTACGCTCTCCGCCTCGCCCGAGGCGAGTATCTCGTGATCTACGATGCAGAAGACAAACCGGAGCCGGATCAACTGAAGAAAGCCGTCGTCTCGTTCCGTAAATCGCCCGCGAACACGGTGTGTCTTCAGGCGCGATTAAATTTTTACAATGACAAGGAAAACTGGCTGACGCGGATGTTCACGCTCGATTACAGTCTCTGGTTCGACCTCATGCTTCCGTCTCTCGACAGGTTCGAGATGCCGATCCCGCTCGGCGGTACCTCGAATCACTTCAAGACGTCCGTCCTGCGCGAACTGCACGGTTGGGATCCGTTCAACGTGACGGAGGATGCGGATCTCGGCATCCGTCTGGCGCAAAAAGGTTATCGGGTCGGCGTGATCGACTCGACCACCTTCGAAGAAGCGAATTGTCACATCGGGAATTGGATCCGACAGAGGTCCCGCTGGCTCAAGGGTTACATGCAGACGTGGCTCGTCCACATGCGGAAACCCGTGCGGTTCGCCAAGATCGTAGGACCGAAGGGATTTTTGGCGTTCCATCTGTTCGTGGGAGGAACCGTGGCTGCGGCGCTGATCAATCCCCTTCTGTGGGTGACGTTCCTCACCTGGATCGCGACCGGATCGACGTCGTTCGAAACGATCTTCCCACCGTGGTTGATGTACCCGTCGATCCTCGCTTTGATCCTGGGTAACACGATCCTGATCTATCTTTCGGCGATCGCACCCGTCGAGCGCGAACGGTTCGATCTGACGGTCTGGGCGCTGACCGTACCGTTGTATTGGATCTTGATGTCGATCGCCGGTTGGAAGGCGGTGATCCAGCTCGTGCGATGTCCGTTCCACTGGGAGAAGACCCGCCACGGGATCAGCAAGACCACCGCTGCGGAAATCGCGGCGGCGAAGTTCGGAGCGAGCGCGTGATCCGGAGCTCGGCCGCAGCGGCGCTCGGCGCCCTCTTCACGGCCGCGTCGGGCTCGTGGCTCGTAGCCGGAGGTTGGGTCGATCCGCAGCTCGTGGCGTTACGGGCAACGGCGGTGATGGCCCGGGACGTGCCGGGGTTCGTGCAGGAAGGCCTCGCCCTGGTCGAGCCGAAGCCGTGGCTCCAGTTGGGGGCCCTTCTCGAAATGCTCGGTGGACCGACGACGCTCGCCGCCCTTCCGGTACTCGCGGTGGGTGTCGGAGGCGTTCTCTTGGGGAAAGGGTACGAGCGGTTGCGGTCGACGGGGTGGAACGCGGGATCGGCGATCGGGGCGATCGCCCTCCTCGTCGTCCACCCTTTCACTCTGTGGGCTCTGTCGCGGACGGGACCCGACATCTTGGCCCTCGCGGCGTTCGCCGTCGTGACGGCTTCGATACGGCAATTGGCCGAGGAGAGGACGGCGCGTCGAGCGATATCCTTGTCACTCGTGATCGCCTGTTGGTCGTGGATCGATCCGCGTTTCGTCTATTGTGCGCCCGCACTCCTGCCCCTCGTGCTCGGCAGCGTGCCCGCCAAGATGCTCCGCGAAGCACCGAGCGGGCTCCTGCTCGTCCTCGGCGTGCCGGTTGGAGGGATGCTCGCGCTTTCGAGCTGGCTCGGTTGGGCCTCGACCGGCGATTGGGCGGCCGCCCTCGAGGCACTCGGATCCCACGTCTGCGACCTCGCCCCCGCCGAAGCCGGATCGTGGCTCGGACCCGACGGCGAACGCTTCCTCGGGGCCGTCGGGGCGGGATCGGCCCTCTTGCTCGTGAGTGCGCCCGTCCTCGGTTCGTGCCTCTTTCGACCGGGGGCTTCCCTTCGCCTCGCCGGCGTGCTCGTGGGATCGTGCGCGATTCCCGTGGCGGGGTTCGCCACGGCACGTGCCCTCGGCTGTTCCGGACACCCGCTCCAATTCTTGTTCCTCGCTGTCGCCCCGGTCGTTTCGGTGTTGGCCGAATGTCGTACCGGCGCGCGGCGAGCGATCGCGCTCGGCCTGTTGTTCGTGGGGATGGCGGGCGCGTGGGTGTGGGTGGCCCGCTCCGACGAGGGCGAGATCGTCCGGTGGCGAACCGCCCTTCTCCATCGTCCCCTCCCCGAGCCGCATCCGGGTGAGCGTGCGCTCGCCGCGTTCCTCGCCGACGGTCCGGCCACACTCCTCGACGATCGGCTGGGGATGCCGGTGGTGGCGGCGCTCGGCCGTGCCGATCGCCTCGTTCTCCCGCCCGATCCGCTGTTTCTCGAGCAGCTGATCGCGCGCCGGCCGACCGTCCGACAAATCGCGGTTCCCGATCCGCGACGTCCGGGAGCCGAACGCGACCGCTCGAATCGAACCTTCCCCGATCTCTGGGAGCGCGGGCGTCCGGGCTGGCAGTTGGTGTACGACCAGCTCGGATGGCGCGTCTGGCGGCGTCGTGAGGACGGTCCGTCCGCTGCGGCCTCCATCGATCCTGCCCCTCGGGCGAGCCGGTGAGGACGTGGGTCGATGGGGAAGGGTGAACGAGCTGGCCACGAACGGGCCCGAACCGTCGTTTCGGGTGAGAGCCTCCGAGGTCGCCATCCGGCAGACGCGCACGGTGGGCGGAGCTCGCCCGGTGGGCCGAGCGTGTGGGTCCGGAGCTCTCCCGAATGCGACGGGCAGCCGGCTGCGATCGCGACGGAAGCCGCCCGCCAGGTTCGGCGACTTTCGCGACGGCCGGTCGGGTGAAGGCCGACCGGTGGGCCGAAGCGCATCTCGGTCCCGGGCGGAACCCTCCGACGCACCGAGGTAAGGTCCGAGCCGCTTGTCGACCGGGCTCCCTTGCTCCGGGCCGGGAAGGTGCATATAGGGTTTCGCGCCGAGGAAGAGCCCAGCGAGTCGCAATCGATGCGAGACGTGACCACAGTCAAGGGCGACGTTCCGTCGACCCATCCATCGACGCTCGACAATGCCTCGGTGGACGTGGTCTCCTTCTTTGCCGTTCTCTGGCGACGCAAGTGGTTGATCCTGCTGATCAGCCTGGTCGGTGCGACGATCGGTTGGGTGTACGGCAAGCAGCGCGTACCGCTCTACACGGCGAGCGCGCTGATCGTCGTCGATCCGCGCGAGGATCGTGTGCTGAACATCGAGAAAGTGGTCGGCCGGCTGCCGGTCGACGAAAAGATCGTCGCCACCGAGATGGGGGTGATCACGGCGCACACCAATCTTCGCCGTACGGTCGAAGAGCTCGGTCTCGTCCACGATCCCGAGTTCAACCCGCTGCTGCAGACGGAGCAGCCGGGCTGGCTGCGGCTCGAGCCACGGTTCCTGATCGAGCGGGCATTGAGCCTCGTGCCGCGCAACTGGCTCGTGGCGATCGGGGTCGCGGCCGAGCCGGCCGGCTGGCCACGCGAGGCGGAGGTCCCGGACCGACCGGTCGAGGACCTCGTGGCCGCGGCCCTCGCCGAGCGCGTGCGGGTCGTGAACGACGGCGTGTCCTACCTGATCAACCTCGAGGTCAGCGCCGAGGATCCGGCCAAGGCCGCGCAGATCGCCAACCACTTGGCCGAGGTCTACGTCGACGGTCAACGGCGCAGCAAGCTCGGCGCCACGGGCCGGGCTTCCGCCTTTCTGGAAGAGCGCCTAGAGAGCCTGCGTGCGGAGGTCGAGAAGGCGGAGCGGGCGGTTGCGAACTTCCGCGCCGAGCAGGGCCTGCTCGACGCCCAGGGCGTCACACTCGGCGAGCAGGAGCTTAGTGAACTCAATCGTGAATTGATCGTGGCGCGCGGCGAGATGGCCGAACGACAAGCCAAGCTGCGCTTGGTGCGCGAGCTCCGGGCGAGCGGCCGTGGACTCGACGCGATCAGCGACATCGCCGCCTCGCCGGTGATCGTCAACCTGCGCGCCCAAGAAGCCGAGCTCGCTCGTCAAGAAGCGGAGCTCGTCACCCAGTTCGGGCCGCGCCATCCGCGCATGGTCCAGCTCGAGCGGGACCGCGCCAATCTGCAGGCCAAGGTGCGGGCGGAGATCGATCGGCTCGCCACCCAGCTCGAGAACGATGTCCGGGTGGTCCAGGCGCGCGTGGCGACGCTCGAGAGCCAGCTCTCGGGGGTCAAGGGCCGCTCCGCCCGGGATCGTCAGGCCGAGGTCAAGCTCAAGGAGCTCGAGCGGCAGGCTGAGGCCGCGCGGCAGCTCTATTTGTCGGTGCTGCAGCGCTCGAAAGAGACCCGAGAGGAGACCCAACTGGTCGAGCCGGACGCGCGGATCGTGAGCCCGGCCACACCGCCGCTCGTGCCGAGCTCGTTCGGGCCCAAGGTCTACCTCCTGGTCGGCTTCACCGGCTCGCTGTTGATCTCTTCCGCGCTCGCTTTCCTGCTCGAGAGCTTGGGCAAGGGGCTCAGGAGCGCGCGCGAGGTCGAGCGGCTCACTGGACTGCCGATGTTGAGCCTCGTCCCCGAGATCCCCGGAAGGCGGCGTCACAAACCCCACCACTATCTGCTCGAAAAGCCGCTCTCGCTCTACGCGGAGGCGATCGGTGCGGTGTTCGTAGCCCTCGTGGCGACACCGCCCCGGCCGGGGGGCGGCAGTGTCGTTCTGGTCACCTCGAGCCTACCCGAGGAAGGCAAGACCACGCTCGTCGTATCCTTGGGCACCTTCGCCGCACGCTCGGGCAAGAAGGTCCTGCTCGTCGATCTCGATCTCCGGCATCCTTCGGTCCATCGCAATCTCGGCTGGCAGCAGCCGAACGGCATCCTCGAGGTGCTCCGCGAGGAATGCTCCCTCGAGGAGGCGATTCAGGTCGACGAGGAAACCGGCCTCCACTTCCTTCCGGTCAAGGGCCAGACGGTGAACCCGATCGCACTCCTGGCGAGCGAGCGGATGCGCGAGTTCCTGGCCCGCTGCCGGATCGGCTACGATTTCGTGATCCTCGACACCGCGCCGGTCGCGAGTGTCACCGACGCTCGGATCCTGGCACCGTTGGTCGACCAGGTCGTCTATGCGGTGCAATGGAACAAGACCCCGGTCACGCTCGTCCAGGACGAGCTCACGGTTCTCCAGGAGCTCGGCGCCCATATCAAGGGGATCGTCCTTACTCGGGTCGATCTCGACAAACATGCCCACTACGGCTATGCGGACAGGACCGGATATTACAAGAAATCGCAGAAGTATTATTTGAACTGACCGACCGGCTCAGCGCGGACCGCTCGCCCGTTCGTCCCGAACCGGCGTGAATGCAGCCGGGCGGGAGCTCCCCTCGGCGGACCCGGCCGGGGACAGAGTCGACAAGCCGATTGCCAAGAAGAGCTCCCACTGGTAGGCGAGGTCGTCCGAAAGCATCGCCCGGACGAGCAGGAGGCTCGCGAACAGCATGACAATGGAGAGATAGAGCGGGTCCTCATGCAGGCGCGCGATCCGCAGGTTGCGGGCCGCCGACCAGATGAAGAACAGGAAGAGGAGGAAACCGATCAGGCCCGTCTCGGACAAAATCTCGAGGACGATGTTGTGCGGATGGGTTCCGGCTATCTCCCGTCCCTGGAGGTAGAGCGAGGAGAAGCTGCCGATGCCGGTGCCGATCAGGGGCGAGGACGACCAGTTGCCGAGAGCTTCGGACCAGTAGCTCAAGCGCTCGAACCGTACACCGGTTCCACCGTAGCGAAGGTAGCCGAGCAGGTCGAAGAACCGCTGAACGGTGGCGGTCACCTGGCCCGTCGAGAGGAGATAGGCGAGGTAGGTCCCGGCCAGGACGACCAGGAGAAAAGCGGCGATCTGCAGACGGGACACGTGCAGGCTGCCGCGGCCGATCCGCGGCGTGACGATCAGGAGCGGGACGAGGAGGGACAGAACGAAGCAGAGCATCGGGCCCCGGGCGCTGGCGACCAGGAGGAAGGCGCCGAAGATCGAGCTCGTCGCGATACCGAGGAGCTGGCGGAAGCTGCCGAACGGCGAGGTGAGGGCGAGGACGAGGGCGAACGGGCTGGCGGAAGCGACCGGGTAGGTCCAGCTCAAGTAGGCCCGTGTACCCTCGAACTCCCGGTGAAAGCGGAACGTGCCGTGCTCCAGATAAATTGCCAGGCCCTTGACGCTGAAGAGCAAGCCGATCCCGAGCAGGAACACGAAAAATCGTTCCACGCGCCGCCGATCGGTGGTGAGGACCAAGGCCCCGACGATCAGGCAGTAAAGATTGAAGGTGAGATTGAAGGAAACGGCGCGAAGGGGGTGCGCGCGGCCGGTGCTCCAGAGCATGCTGAGGGCCAGCCAGCCGAAGAAGAGGAGTGCGGTGGCGACGACCAGGAGGCCTTCGCGGCGCAGCCCGTTCCGCCAGAGAATCGCCGAAGCGATCGGCGCACTCGCCGTCATGAGCACCACGGTCTCATCGAACGGCAGCTTCGGTAAGAACGGCTTGAGATTGTTCGAGTAGAGGAAGAGGGCGAACAGGGCCTCGAAGGAGAACAAGACACGCCCCAGGCCGCCGAGGCCGTGGCCGAAGGCCACGAGCCGGCCAACCCGTAGCGCCGGGGACGGTGCCCGGGTCAGCTTCCGCTCGGGCGGAGCCGCTCGATCGAACCGGATGCTCACGCCGAACGCAGCTTCGGGACGTCGATCGCCGGGAGGCCCGGCGGCAGCCGGCCGACGCGCCCCGGCAGCGTCTTGGCGAGGAGGACGAGCCGGGCGAAGTGGACGACTCCATCGAGATCTGCGGTCGAGGCGGGGCGGAGGATCTCGAGGGGAGCCGCGGCGAAGGCGCGGCTTTCGTGCGGGACATCGCGATCGTCGACGACCGCGGAACGCGAGCTGGACACGACGGCCGGCGAGTGGCCGGCTGGAAGGGCCGCGAGCGCGCAGGGATCGAGGTCGATCCCGTGTGGCCGGCGCGCGGCGACCGCGGCCTGCTCGGCAATCGTCGTTCCGACCCGACCGGAGCCGACCACGGCACGGCTCGAGCCCGGTTCGACCGCGGGGATCACGTGAGGTCCGCTCCGTCACGCCTACAAGCGCCGGCATTATAACCGGAAGATCGGGTCGTCTGAAGCCTTTCGCGTCCTGAGGGAAAAGCCTGGGGGGCAGGGGTGGGCAGACAGGTGGGACGTGGCCGGCTAAATGCCGGAAGTGAGGACTGCGGAACGGGACCACCGCATGCGTCGGAACGGAGTCACACCGGGCGCTCGGGTGACGGACGCCCTCCACCAGCGTGTGCCCGAAAACCCGGGCTTCTGGGGCGGGGCGGCGTTGGGTGTCGCGAGCTTCCTGCTCTACCTCGTCAACCTCGACCAGCCCTCGGACAATCCCGACGAATTCTACCACATGTTGGCAGCCCGTGGGCTGCTCGAGACGGGCGAGCCGCGGATCGCCGAGGGGGTCTATCGGCGCGGCGTCCTGTTCACGCATTTGGTGGCCGGCTCTTTTCGGCTCTGGGGCGAGAACCTCGTCGCGGCGCGGATGCCCTCGGTCCTCGCGACCGTGGTGATCGTCCTTCTGCTCTTCCTTTGGGTCCGTCGCGAGGCCGGGCCGACCGCTGCGGCGCTCGTCGCCGGGCTCTACGCGGTTTCGCCCTTCGCGATCGAGATCGCGCAGTTCTGCCGGTTCTACGCCCTCCAGACCTTGGCGTTCCTCGGCAGCACCTGGCTCGTCGTGGAGACCTTGGGCAGGCCGGCGCGGCCGGCGGTCCAGCTGCTCCGCCTGCTCGCCGCAGCAGGGCTCGCCCTCCTCGCCGTCCAACTCCAGCCGACCACCTATCTGGGGCTCACCGCCCTGGCGGCTTGGGCGGTCCCCGTCCTCGTCCTGCGCCTTCTCCGGCGTGCCGATTTGTCCTGGCCGGCTCGGTTGTCCCGGCTCCTCGGTGGGGCGCTGCTGGTCGCCATCGGTCTCGGCCTCGCTCTGGCCAGCGGTTGGCTGGCCGAGCTGTGGGTGCTCTACCGCGAGCCCCCCCTCTTCAATTTGCCGATGAAGGAACAATTTTGGTTCTATTACGTGTGGTATCTTCTGCTGTACCCGACCTTGTGGACCACGATCGGCGTCCTGGCGATCCTCGCGATCGCCCGGGCGCCACGCCTCGGCGGGGTCGCGACCGTGGTGTTCGCGGTCTCGTTCCTGATCGGTTCGTTCGGCGGCTCGAAAGGTTTGCGCTATCTGGCCTATGCCCAGCCTTTTCTGTTCATCGTTTGGGGCTTGGCGATCGCGGGGCTGCTCCCCTCGCTCGTCCCCGTGGTCCGTCGGCTCACGGAACGCCTCGAACGTGCCCTAGCCGAACTCGGCGACACGGCGCGGCTGGCAAGCCGTGCGCTGATCGGTGGCGCGCTCGCGATCCTGTTGCTCGCCAACCCGTTCTGGCTCCGGAGCGCGAGCGTGCTCGCCGATCTGCCGCTCGGCCCCGAGACGCCGGACACCGACTGGCGACGGGCGGCTCCGGTGCTCGTTCCCATGCTCGCCGAGGCGACGGTCGTGATCAACACGGAGGAGCTCGGGCCGCTCTTCTACTTCGATCGACACGATATCTTGTTCAACCCGTCGAAGCTCGCCGAGCTACCACCCGACAACCGTGCCGACTTCGATCGCGACCCGCGAACCGGCCGCCCGGTGATCGGCAGCCTCGAGGCGCTCGAGAGGGTGATCCGCTGTACACCCAGCGGGCTGTTCCTCGCACCCGCGCTCCATTGGCGACGGCCCTACCTCGCCACCCCCGAGGCCGTCGCGCTGCTCGACCGGCTCGCGGAACCGGTCGAGATGCCGGCCGACAGCCACGTCTTCGCCTATCGCTGGCGGCACGAGCCGAGCGAGGCGGTCGAGATCTGTGGGGCGCTGCCCCTTCCAGCAGCAGCGAGGGCGCGCTGAGTGAGGCGATGGGCCGCGGCACCGCGAGGATGCCGCGGCCCGCTCGGGGCTGCGGGTCGGAGCGGAGGTCAGGGCTTGTAGAGCTGGCGGTACGGCTCCCCCCACCCGTCTGCTCGCTTCAACGCGCTGTCGCCGTTCCAAAGGTAGATGAAGTAGGCGAACGCGCCGGCATAGCGCTGTCGTAGAGGCTCGAACCCCGTCGTCCACATGACCCCCATGTTCTGGGTTTTGGGGAAATATTGCCGTGACGTGTAGTTGCTTTCGATCTCGCTCGTACCTACGAGCTTGTTCCGGGACCGGGCGAAGTCGAACCAATCGACGATGCCCTCGAACGGCACACCGGCGATCGTGGTCGGGTGGCGCAGATATCGATCCCAGTCGGCTTGCACCGTGATGCCAACCTGGTCGTGGATGCCGAGCCCGCAAATGTCGACCCAGTCGTCGCCCGGGTAGATGTTCCAGAGCCGCTCGCTCGCCCCGTTGCCGAACTTGAGGTGCCCCGCCGGACCGAACTCGATCAGGAAGCTTTTGCCGGCGCCGAGTACGGCACCCACCGCACTGCGCATGATGTCCATGCAGCGGCGCCAAGCGGCCACGAAGTTCGCCTTGTCCGGGCCGATGCTGTGCGGGTACCAATCGCCGTTCGCCTCCCAGTTCCATCGGATCACGACCGTCCCGGGGTCGCGTCCGGTCTGCCCGCAACGGGTGGCAATCCGACGGAACAGGCGGGTGTAGTAGATATCGAAATTTCCGGCCGCGATCTCCTGCCAGATGCCGGGCCGTCCCCACGACGAGCCGGTCCAGCGATTGGAGTGGCTGTGCGGCACACCGGTCAAGGCGAAGACGATCGGGTTCGTGACTGGCCAGTAAGTGGGATCGAAGGCGCGGTTCGGGTTGAGCTCGTTGAGCTGACCAGCCCAGGTTGCATCCGACGAACCCGCACCACCCGCCACGTCGTCCCAGGTTCCGGCGCCACCCGTGTTCCAATTCGACCAGACCTTGCAGATGTTCGCGGGCCGGCCGAGCCACGCATTGTAGTCCCGGAGCGGCTGCCAGACGAGCTGCCCCTGGGTGTTGTAGGCGAAGTTGAACGGCTGGCCGATCCCGTGCCAGGAGCCGAGCGGCGGGACCGAGCCCCACGCCACCGGCATCGTACCACCACCGCCGCCATGACCACCGCCGCCCGCACTCTGCGATCCGGCCGGATCGGCGAGCCAGTCGACCGCGTCGACGACGTAGAAGCCACTCGCCAGATTGTCGACGAGCCAGAGCTTGAGCTCCACTCCGGCCCCTGTGCGATCGGCGAGCAACGAGGCATCCCAGGTGAAGTTCAAGGTCGCGAAGCTCGTGCCGAGAGGCTGGGTGCCGAGATCCCGGCGCAAGACGCCGTTCTCCAGAAGCTCGACCCTGATCGCCCCACCCGCGACCGAGCAGCGGGCGCGGATCCGGAAGGTCTGACGGCCGACGGGGGGACGGTTCGGCGTCGGGAACCCGAGATGCGCCCACGCCGTCCCGCCGTTCGCCACCGTCCGGGCCTCGCCGACATCGTCGCCCACGCCGGCATCCTCGGCGAGGCGACGGAAATCACCGAGGTTCCAATTGGCGGTCCCGATCAGGCTGTCAACGCCGAGCCGCTCGAGGCTACCGGCGAGGGTGAAGGCGAGCGGGAGGTGGCAATCGGTTCGCGCCACGCCCGAGGGATCGGTGCCGTCGTCCCAGCCGCGCCAGGCGCTGCCGCCGTTGGTGCTGACCTCGGCCCAAGCCTGCGGCCACTGCTCCCGGCTCGGAAGGTCGCTGCGCTGGACGGCGTGGACGACGTAGTTGCCCGTCGAGGCGCTCAGCCGGAGGGCGTAGCTGCGACCCCGCTCGAGCGTGTGGGTCCGGGTGAAGCGGCGATAGACCCAAGCTGCCGGCGGGCTCGTCGCGTCACCGGCGACGTTGCGGGTCTGCGAGAGCGCGCTGCGCGGCACCGCGAGCTGCTCGAGCAGGGTTCCCTCGAGGGTCTCGAGGCGAACCAGGAGGTCGGAGGGCGTGCCGCTCTCCCACCAGACCCGCAGCCACACCCCGTCGATCTTGCGGGTGTAGTCCGCCACGGTGAACCGCTCGCGGATCATGACGGGGCCACCGAAGCTCTTCTTGAGCCCGGGCGAGCCGGCGACGATCGGGTTGCCGGTCGTTACCCCGTCCGACCAGACGAGCTGGAGGAAGCCGCCGTGCTCGTTGCCCGGCTGCCACAGGCTCGAGACCTGGTGATGGATCGTCCCGCCGTCGCCCTCGTAGGGGCCGCCACGGAGATTCTGTCCGGTCGGGATCGGCACGTCGGCGCGATGGTGGACGACCGCGCAGCGTCCCGAAGCGGCGAGCTGATACCAGACGAGATGGTAGGCCCGCCCCGCCTCGACCGGGACCGGCTGCTCGAAGCTCCAGAGGGGGCGCGGACCCTGGCCGGCGAGGCTGCCCGCCCCGCCGTTGATCGCGGTGGTGCCGATCGCCAGCCCCGACGGCTTGCCCTGATAGTCGGTCTCGACCTTGACGACCACCTCGCCGCCGTCACCTGCGGTGATCTGGCAGGGCCAGCGGACCGCGGCGAGCGTGCCCGTGCGATCGGCGAGGAAGCGTTTGGCGACGGGGCCGTTCGGCACCGGCTGCCGGGTCGCGAGCGAATCGGCGTGATAGGGATTACCGTAAAGCCGGTCGGCGAAGGGGCGATCCTGCTCGGCCGAAGTTTCGGCCGCACGGACCTCGACGAGGACCGTCGCGGTGCCGATCGAGGTCTTGCCGTCCTTGCGGATCTCGAAGGTGAAGCGGGCGGTCCCGGTGAAACCGGCAGGCGGGGTGTAGCGGATCTTGCCGGCTTCGATCACCGCCGTGCCAGCCGTGGGCGTCCCGACCGCGACGAGAGTTGCGCTGCCACCACCGGGCAAGAGGGCCGCGGCGAGTGGATCGAGGACGACCGAAGCGCCGAGTGCCGTACTCGCGGCGAGCGGGACCGCGACCGGGGCCGCGGCCGGATCGTCGAACGCATCTTCGCCACCGATTCCGTAAAAGCTCGCGGGGTCATGCTGGTTGGCGTGTTCCATGGCGAGCCAGGCGGCGGGCAGGGCCGAGGCCCGTACGCGCAGCTCGTCGATCAGCCCGAGCCAGCGGCCGGCCGAGGGTTCCAGGGGACCGGTGCCGATCCGGAGCGGACCACGGCCGATGCGGGTGGGGCCGAGCAGGGTGCTGCCGACCACATAGGACGGTGTGTCGGCGATGCCGTCGACGACCAGCGTGGCGCCCTCGCCGCGGTCGAAGACGAGCGCCAGGGCGTGGCGAGCGTCGTCGGCGCGGCCCGGGCTGCTCTCGTACACGATGCGGCCGTCGGCGAGCGCCATTTCGACCGTCAGGACCCGCGCCCGGCTGCTGTAGAGGCCACGTGTCGCGTGCCGCAGGACGAAGGCGGCGTCCAAGTCGCGGCCGGTGATCGGGCCGCAGACGAGCAGGCCGCGATCGCTGTCGAGCCGGTCGCTTCGCACCCAGAGCTGAACGGTGAGCGCGGTATGGCCGTCGAGGAAGGAGGGATCGGCGAGGGTGAGCTCGCTTCCCGTGCCGTCGAACCGACCGGCCGCGCCGATCGGGCCCTCGGCCGTGCTCACCGCGGTGGCGAGGAGATTGCGCCCGCGACCGGTCCGATCGGTCGGGTCGGGCAGGTGCCAGACCGCGAGATAGTCGCGCCAGGTGGCGGCCGGATCGGCCTCGCTCGCAGCGAGACCGGCCTTGCCGTAGTAGAGGAAAAGAACGAGATCGTCGTTCGGACGGAGCTCGTTCAGCCGGACCCAGGCGATCAGCCGACCCGTGATCGGATCGTAGCGCTCGACATCGTGCGGCAGCTTGGTGCCGTTCTCGAGCTCGAAGCGCAGATCGTAGCCCTGCGCGGTTTCGACCCGTCCGCCGTGGGCCGTGCTCCGCAGCCAGGGACCTTCCTCGAGGACGAGCAGCGGGAAGCCCGCGAGCGGGACCGTGCCGCGAACGACGTGCCGGGGGATCACGATCCGCCGGCGATAGCGGTAGCCGTTGAGAAAGGTCGAGGGCGCAGCCGGCGGGGTGACGGTGACGGTGGCCGTGGCGCTCGCCGTGGCGCCCCGCGGGTCGCGGACCGTGTAGGTGAAGCTGTCGGTACCGAGGAAGCCGGCATCCGGCGTGTAAGTGACGCGCTGGTCGGCGGCGACCGCGAGGCGGCCGCGCGCGGGTACGCTGAGCCCCACGAGGGTGAGCGGATCGCCGTCCGAATCGGTGTCGTTGGCGAGCAGATCGAGCGTGACCGGGGTGCCGGCCTCGGTGGTCGCGCTGTCGTCACGTGCCACCGGGGCGGCATTCGAGCGGCTCACGAGGATCTCGACCTCGCCGGTGGCGAAGCCGCCGCGACCGTCCCCGATCGTGTAGTCGAAGCGGTCGGTGCCCTCGAAGCCCGGTGCGGAAGTGTAGGTCACCCGACCCTGGCCGAGGAAGCTCAGGCTGCCGTGCTCCGGCGTGCCGAGCGCGGTGACGGTGAGCGGCTCGCCGTCGGGATCGGAATCGTTGGCGACAAGGTCGATCGTGACCGGAACGCCGGTCGTGGCCGTGATCCGATCGTGGCCGGCGACCGGCGGTCGATTGGGGGTTTCGACCCGGATCCGGACCGTGGCCGGAGCACTCGCGCCTTTCGGGTCGCGCACGGTGTAGGTGAAGCTGTCCTGGCCGGTGAAGCCGATGCGCGGGGCGTAGCGCAGCCGACCCCCGTCGAGGACCGTGACGCTGCCGGCTTCCGGCATCCCGAGCGCCACGAGGCTCAAGGGATCGCCGTCGGGATCGGAATCGTTGGCGAGCGGGTCGATCTCGACGACACCACCCGGCGGGACGGTCGCGAGATCGTCGACGGCCACGGGCGGACGGTTCGGCTGGACCACGCGGATCGTGACCGTGGCGGTCGCGGTGGTGCCGGCCGGATCTCGAACGGTGTAGTCGAAACTGTCCTCGCCCACGAAGCCCGGCGCGGGCGTGTAGGTGAAGCTCCGGGCCTCGGCGTCGAAGGTGACGGAGCCGAAGCTCGGCTGCTGGAAGGCGACGACGAGGAGGTCGCTCGGGCTGTCGTTGGCGAGCGGCCAAAGCGTGACGGGAACGTCGCGTGCCGTCTCGACGAGATCGGGCTGCGGTGTGGCCAAGGCGGGGTCCTCTCGCGCGCGGCGGCCGCCGCGGGATGGCGTTGCGTAGGACCTTTATCTGTTAATAGGTTTTTTGTCAAGAGCCGTTGCGCGCGAAGTCGCCGGCCCGGGTGATCCGCAAGGCCTGTCGCTGCGGGCGAGGAGAGGGGGGCCCTGTCGGGGCCGAAGATTCAATAAGCGCCGTGTCTGGAAAAGACGACCCGCACCGTCATCAACAGGATGACGATGTCCCGCAGCAGGCTCCAGTTCTGGACGTAGAACGCATCGAGGTGGACCCGTCGGCGAAAGTCGAGCTGGTTGCGCCCGCTCACCTGCCAGAGTCCGGTGATGCCGGGACGGGACTGGAGGTAGCAGTCGCGATGTTCGCCATAGGCCTCGACCTCTTCGGCGGTGACCGGACGCGGTCCGACGAGGCTCATCTCGCCTCTGATGACGTTGATCAGCTGCGGCAGCTCGTCGAGGCTGGTGCGCCGCAGGAAGCGACCGATCTTGGTGACCCGCGGATCGTCCTTGAGCTTGCGGGTGAGCTGCCATTCCGCGGCGGCGCGTGGATCCCGCTCGAGGATTTCGGCGAGTCGGCGCTCGGCGTCGGGAGTCATGGTCCGGAACTTGAGGCAGCGGAACGGTCGGCCGTGACGGCCGATCCGGGTGTGGGCGAAGAAGATCGGGCGGCCGCTCGTCGCCACGCAGGCGCACAAGAGCAGGAAGAGTGGGCCCAAAAAGACCAAGAGCAGGCTCGCCAGGACGAGGTCGAAGGCGCGTTTGACATATTGCTGGGAGCGAGATCCCAGGCTCGGCGCGAGCCGGACCGTCGTGATGTCGTGGTTGACCCAATGGGTCCGGTAGTAGCGCCGAGCCGGCAGGCTGCGAAACGGCAGCATCAGCTCGACCTGGCCATGGGCTCGGCTCAGCCGCTCGACGAACGGCTTGGCCGATGGGAACTCGTCGAGCTCCAGGGCGACGAGCAGGCGTGCGTGGGGGAAGCGGCGGGCGATCTCGAACGGGTCGCGGCGTGCCCCGAGCACCGGGAGGGATTGGTCGCGTTCGATCTCGAGCGAACCGACCCTGGTCATCTCCGCATTCGGATCGACGAAGGCGATCGGCCGAAAGGTCGGCAGCGGGTCGTCGAGCAGGGCCAAGGCGAGGTCGCGGGCGTTCTGCCCGGTGCCGACGATCACCGCCGGCAGCGACCACAGTCCCCGAGTGACGAGCCAGCTCTTGACCAGCCAGCGACCGACGATCAGCACCACGCAGCCGACCGTCCAGAAGCCGAGCACGCTCAGCCGCGAGGGCTCGAGCTTGAGGAAGAACATGGCCGCCGAGTCGACGAGCAAGGCCGCGGCGAAGGCGAGGACGATCTCGGCGAGCTCCTGCCAGAAGGAACGTCGCTCGGTGTAATGGCCACTCGAGCGGAAGAACGACACGAGCCCGACGACGATCGCGACGTCGATCGCGATCCGGGCGGGTACGAGCTGGAGGGTGGCGGCGAAGTTCGGTCGTAGTTCCAAAAGACCGAGGGCGATCAGGAAGCCGGCCGAGATGGCGAGCGCGTCGACGACGGCGAACAAGACCGTCTTTCGGATGGTGCGCGGCTCGGCGAGCGAGGCGGTCTCGGCACGAGCTGTGGCCATGGCGTTTCCTTGCGACCCGTGATCCTGCTCGCGACCCGGTAAAGCGGCTTCGAGCCGGGGTGGCACGCGACGCCCCACCTTGTCCGGCCGTATCAGACTGCCCGAGAGGGTCCGTGGGCCGCAAGGCTTGTGGACATATCATGACGCGCCACACGAACAGATATTCGCGCTCGCGCTCTCTCCGCTACGTCCGTCGTCGCGACGATGTCACTCGATGCTGCGGCCTGGGGTCGCCCCGGTCGCTGCGACCGCGTCGCGCACCGGTCCCGGGCTGGCATTCCTTTTGCCAATTCCCACCTCTTCGGCAGCCGTTCCCGTCGGGGGACGTGCCGAGAGGGGAGCGAGACGATGGACTTCAAGTCGTTGATGCCGTTCGGCCGCCGCGAGCTCGCCGAGGATCCGTTCACGGCCATGCGCCGCGAGATGGATCGCCTGTTCGAGGAGATGACCAAGAGCTTCAGCCTCGCCCGGCCGGCCCTCGGCATGGGGCTGATGGCGCCCCGGGTCGACATGCGCGAGACCGACACCGCGGTCGAGGTCCAAGCCGAACTGCCGGGCGTCACCGAGAAGGACGTCGAGGTCCAGCTCGCTGACGGCGTGCTCACGATCAAGGGCGAGAAGAAGCAGGAGCGCGAGGAGAAGGAGAAGGGCTATTACCTCATGGAGCGCGCTTACGGCTCCTTCCTCCGCCAGATCCCGATCCCGGTCGAGGTCGAAGAGGACAAGGTCGAGGCCAAGTTCGACAAGGGTGTGTTGACGATCACCCTGCCGAAGAAGCCGTCGGCCGAGGCCAAGGCCAAGAAGATCGAGATCAAGGCCGGCTCCTGAGTATCCGGCCGTCACCACGCGGGCCGGCCCTGTCGGGCCGGCTTTTTCTTTCGCTCGCACACCGCTCGGCCCGGACGGCCGGAGCTTCGCCCGCACCGTGACCCGAACCTCACCCGGGCGGTGTCGGGCGGGCACATCCGGTCTCCCCGGAGCCCGCCCGCTGCCGTTCGCACCCGGCCTCGCGTCGAGCCGGTCCCGTGGCGGATCGACACGAGCCCGTCGATCGGGCATCGCGTACACGAGCAGCGTCCGAACCGACCGAAGGAGAGGAGCCCGTGGCCAAGGACTATCTGGCGCTCGAACAGGAGTACGTCGCCAATTCCAAGGCGCTGCACCAGGCGGGTGGCGAGCCGATGAAGGCGTTCCGCGGGCTCGTCCAAGCGGCGAGCCAGGACGGCGCTCTCACCCACAAGCAGAAGGAGCTCATCGCGCTCGCCATCTCGATCGCGGTGCGCTGCGAGGGCTGCATCGTCTTCCACACCCGCGCCTGCCTGCGGCTCGGCGTCACTCGTCAGGAGCTCCTCGAGACGATCGGGGTGGCGGTCGAAATGGGCGGCGGCCCCTCCTCGGTCTACGGCGGCCAGGCGCTCGCCTGCTACGACCAGATGGCGGCGGCGGCCGGCGCGGGCTCCTGATCGAGCTCTTTCAAAGAAAGCCCAAGAGCTCGAAGCGGAGGAGGTGGAGGCCGAGGCCGGCAGCCGCCCCGCCGAGCAGGAGCGGTGCGAGCCCGATCCGGAAGCGGAAGACGGCGAGCAGGGCCCCGAGCGTGAGGAGACAAGCGGCGGGGTTCCAGCTCGCGAGCACCGGCAGGTCGAGGACGAGCGGGCCGAGCCGGACCGGCTCGACCACGAGGAAGAGCGTGTGGAGCGCGAACCATGTCGCGAGGTGGAGGATCACGCCCGTCACGGCTGCGCCGATCGCCTCCAGGGCCGCGGCGAGGGTGCGGTCGGCGCGCAGCCGCTCGACGTACGGCGCCCCGGCCAGGATCCACACGAAGCAAGGAACGAAGGTCACCCAGGTCACGAGCGTACCACCCAGGAGCCCGGCCAGGAGCGGGTCGAAACCGCCCGGCTCGCGGAACGCGGCGAGAAAAGCCACGAACAGGAGCACCATGATCAGGGGCCCGGGTGTGGTCTCGCCGAGGGCGAGCCCGTCGAGCATCTCGGATGGTGTGAGCCAGCCGTGGGTCTCGACCGCTACTCGAGCGAGCCAGGCGAGCACGGCATAGGCTCCGCCGAAGGTGACGAGCGCGAGCACGCTCGCGAGCCGGGCGAGCGCGGTCAGCACGTGGTCGGACCCGAGCAGGGTGACGAGCAGGAGGGTCGGGGCGAGCCAGAGCGGTAGGCCGACAGCGACCACCCGCGCGCTCCAGCCCGGGCCGGTCCGGGCATGGGCCGGGAGGGTCTCGCCGAGCGCCGAGCCCGGCTCGCCGCGCGGGCTGCGGCCGGAAGGCCCGTCGCCCGGCAGGAACGGGGGAAGGCCGAACCGTCCGCCGAGCCAGCCGAGGAGGGCGGCTCCGAGCACGACGAGCGGGAAGGGAACCGCGAGGGCGAAGAGGGCCAGGAACGCGAGCGCGGCGAGGCCGAGCATCGTCCGATTGCGCAAGCTCCGCCGACCGATCCGGATCACCGCTTCGAGGACGATCGCCAAGACGGCCGCGCGGAGGCCGAAGAAGGTGGCCTGCACGAGGGGCAGTCGACCGACCGTGAGGTAGAGGACCGAGAGCCCGGTGAGTGTCACGTAGCCCGGCAACACGAAAAGGATGCCGGCCAGGAGACCGCCCCGGAGCCCGTTCAGGAGCCAACCCAAATAGATCGTGAGCTGCTGGGCTTCGGGTCCGGGCAAGAGCATACAGAAATGGAGCGCATGCAAGAAGCGCCGCTCGCCGATCCACCGCTTCTCTTCGACCAACACGCGGTGCATCAGTGCGATCTGAGCGGCCGGACCGCCGAAGGAGAGGAGGGCGATTCGCGCCCAGGTCCGCACCGCCTCGCCGAGCGAGGGCGGAGGCGGCGGGTCCGGCACGGTCATCCCGTAGCCGCGTCCAAAGATCGGGCGAGCAGCCGGTGCAGGTGGAAATGATACGGCCCGAGCTTGCCGCCGTAATTGCCGGCATCGATCGCGACGACGCCCGCGGCCCGGCCGAGGGCACAGGCCGCGCGGATGCCTTCGACCATGGCCCGACCGACCGCGGCTTCCTCGAGCCCGTCGACGACGATCTCGAGCACCGAGCCGACCTCGGGCGGCAAGGCGCTGTCGGCCACGTGGCCGCGCAGGGTCGGGCAGTAGAGATGGTTGGTGGAGGCGATCATGCCCCGGTAGCGCGCCCCCACCTTCGAGCCCGAACGGACGATCCCGCCCGGGAAGGGGAGGATCACGTCCGGTACCCGCCGGATCGCCTCGACCGCGGCCTCGGCCGCGCGGAGGGCGGCAGAGGCGGTCTCGGCCAAGATCAGGAAATTGCCACCGCCCACGCCCTCGGTGATCCCGACCCGGTCCTCGACCAGGAACTCGCCCTCCATCACCGGCACGCGCCAGAAGCGGCGGGAGCCGATCCGCTTGCTGCTCTGGTAGCCGTCGCCGAAGAAGCGCAGGCTGCGGCCGAGCGGGACCGTCCGCTTCGAATCGAGCCCCGACCAGGCGGCTGCGGTGGGGCAGGTGAGCACGCATTGGCCGACCCGCTTCACGAGCTGGTCGCCGAGGCTTTTCTCGTTCATCGCGAAGAGGAGGACCGCCATACCCGGTCGGCCATCCGGGGTCTCCGCGGGGTCGAGCGTCCGTTCGATCCCGGCCTCGCAGCCGCAGGCGATCACCGAGGTCGCGAAACCGGTCGTGGTCCGCGCCGCGATCTCCGCCCAACGGGAGCTTTCCGCCGTGATCACGAGGCGGGTCGCCCGCATCGGGAAGGCCTCGGCGAAGCTGTCGCGGACCAGAACGCCGTCGAGCTCGAGCGGGGCGGTCACGATCCGGCGGCTCCCGACCGCGGCGACGCCGGCGGTGGGGGCGGCGCCCCGCGGCAGGCGTGCTCGACCACTTCGCCCGCTTCCGCGAGCTCGTCCGCGCCGAGCACGAAGCTCGACGGACGCTGATCGCGCCAGGTCTCGAAGAACGTCCGGATCCGGGCCTCGATCGCCGGATCGAAATCCGGCCGCACGAGGTGAACGGCGCCCGTGACCGTGGGCTCCAGGACCTCGCCGTCGCGCACGACGAGCCGACCGTTCTTGAAGAGCAGATGGACACGCTCGAACATCCGCTGGCGGTCCGGATCGTCGCGGTAGACGGCGACGTCGGCCCGCGCACCGGGCCGGAGATGACCGATCTCCCGCTCGAGCCCCAAAAGGCGCGCCGGGCCGGCACGGGTCAGGATCGCGATCTCGAAGAATGAATATTCGCGGCGGATCGAGGGGAGAATCGAGAGCTCGCGCGCCGCCTTCGGCAACCGAGCGAACATGGCGTCGCGGAAATCCTTGTCCATCAAGAGCCGGATCAGTTCGGGATAGCGCGTGAAGGCGCCGCCGTTGGGGTGGTCGGTGGTGAGCGCGAGCCGCCAAGGATCCCGCACGAGCAAGAAGAGCTCGAGCCCGATCGCCCATTGCAGCGCGTTCACGAAGCTCGTGTCCTTGTAGCGGAACGGGACGATCCCGCAGCCCGCTTCGCACTCGATGTCCATCCCCACCCAGCGACGTGGATGGGCGTGCGCGGCGTTGCGGAATTGCGCCATCGTGTCGGCCGAGGCGGTCACGGTCTGGCCGAACATCACCTGGCCCACATCCAGGCTGACGTGCGGGCAGGCGTCGACGAGCTCGGCGATCGCCGGCGCTCCCGAGGAGAAACGCCGTGGCCCCTCGGTGCCGTAACTGTGGAACTGGAGATGGGTGAGGTGGATCCGCCGCCCCTCCATCGCCCGGATGGTGGCGAGCGTGCTTTCCATGTTGCCCGGCACGCCCAGATTGCAGCCGTGGACGTGGATCGGATGCGGGACGGCGAGTCGGTCGAGGGCGTCGGCGAGGGCGGTGAGAACCCCTCGGGGGGTGACTCCGTAAGGGGCCGCCCGCTCGTCGAGATCGAGCCGACGTTGGTTGTACTTGAAGGCGGCGATCCCGCCCGGGTTGACGATCTTGACCGCGAGCGCCCCGGTGGCGCGCAAAGTCCAAGCGACATAGTCGGCGATCGCCCGCTCGCCCGCTCCTTCGGCCAACAGCCGCAAGAACAAGTCGTCGTTGCCGAGCAGCACGTAGGCACCTTTGTCGAGCAGCGGAATGTCCGCCATCTCGTGGTGCGAGGCGCGGGCGTTGCTCGGCAGCATCGCCGGCTCGAAGGCCGCCGTGTAGCCGAGCCGGGCGTAACGGTAGCCGGTCGTGAAGGAAGAGGGCGAAGCCTCGCCGCTGCCGGCCCTGCAGCCCCGGCCACGGGCCTCCCGGTGGAGGCGGTGTTCTTCGGCCATGAGCAACCGGGCGATCGTCACCTTGCCGCCACCGATGTGGCTGTGGATGTCGATCCCGCCCGGCATCACGACGCAGCCCGAGACGTCGTGGACCTCGACCGGCGTGCCGGGCGGCGGTGGCGGGACGATCCGGCCGTGGTCGATCCAGAGATCGCGGATCTCGCCGTCGATGCCGGCGAGCGGGTCGAAGACCCGTCCACCCGTGAGCCGGATCACCACCAGCCTCGCTCCCCCGTACGTTGCGCGGGTCGTCTTAACGGGGTTAGGGAGCCGTCGCCAAGGAACCCCGAGGGTTCGCTCCCATGCGTCCTTCCCCGCTTCCGCTGCCCGCCCGGCGCCCGGCGCTGCTCGCGAGCGTGGCCGACCTCGAGGAGGCGGAGACGGCTCTCGAGCTCGGTGCCGAAGTGCTCGACCTCAAAGATCCGCGCGCAGGAGCCCTCGGCGCCTGGCAGCCCGAACATCTGTCGGCCGCGGTCGCCCGCTTCGGCGGCCGCGTGCCGCTCTCGGCCACCATCGGCGATCTGCCGATGGACCCACAGCTCCTGCAACAGGCGGCCGAGCGGGTCGCGGCGAGCGGTGTGGACGTCGTCAAGGTGGGGTTCTTCAGCGATTCGGGGCGGGCCCACGTCCTGGATGGGCTCGCACCGTTGGCGGCTCGCGGGGTGCGACTCGTGGCCGTGCTCATGGCCGATCGCGACCCCGACCTCGCCGACCTCGCGCCCTTCGCTCGGGCCGGCCTCCTGGGCGTGATGCTCGATACGGCCGACAAGCGTGCCGGCGGTCTCCGCAGCCGTCTCGACGATGACCGACTCGCCCGGTTCGTGGCAGCGGCACGGGAACTCGGGCTCCTCTGTGGCCTCGCGGGTTCGCTCGGCCTCGCCGACATCGCACCCTCGGCGCGGCTCGGCCCCGACTATCTGGGCTTTCGCGGTGCCCTCTGTGGCGGCGAGCGCCGCGATCGCCTCGACCCCGAGGCGTTCCGGCGCGTTCGCATCGCGTTGGAGACGGCGCGCGCCGAACCCGGGCGATCGCTTCAGGCCGCTTGAGTTCGGGCTTCGCGGGCGAGCAGGGCCACGGCGAGGGCCGGGGCCGCGACCCGAGCCCAGCGCGCGGGTTCGCCCTCGAGGCTCAGCACCGTAGCGAAGTCCTGCACCGACCGATCGAGCCGCCGAGCGAGTTCGGGAACGAGGAACGCGCCGCAGCCGGCCGCCACCAAAGGGGCGTCTTCGGGGAGGTCGCCGCGCGAGAAGAGGAGGGCGAGGCCGTCTTGGATCCGCCGGAGCTGGGCCTCGGCGAACAGAGCGGCGAGGTGGCGTGCCTCTTCGAGCGAGGCCGGACCGAGATCGGTGCCCACCATGCGCAGGAGCCGCCGGGCACTCCCCTCGACCGTCTTGGGTCCACCGTCGGCCGCGGGATGCTGGTCGAACGCCTCGTCGAGCCGGCCGAGGAGGCGGAAGAGATCCGCCGTGGTCGCAAAATACTCCGCCATGACGCCCACGAGCCGGCCACGGAACGGCACCCGTTCGGCGAGCGCCATCAAGGGCGTGCGGACGAGGCCTTGGTAGACGAGCTCGCCTTCGGCCAGTCGCTCGGCATCGTCGCGGCCGCGGGCCCGTATCCGGCCCCCGGCGAAGGGCACGAGGTCGGTCGTCGTGCTGCCGATGTCGACGAGGATCCCGGAGGAAAGGCGCCGGGCGAGGAGCTCCGCGGTCGCCCGCCAATTGGCGGAGGCCACCCGAAGTGGTGTGGCCGCGGCCGCTTCCGGGGCGAGGAAGCCGTCCGTGCTCCAGACCGCGAGTGGCCGGCCGGGGAACCGCGCCGCCACGGTGTCGAGCAGGCGGAGGGCGCCGGTCCGCCGGTCGGGGAACAGATCGACGAGCTCGCCCGTCATGGTGAGTGCTACGGTCGCGGGCACCGGCCAGGCCGTGAGAATGTCGGCGAAGGCGTCGTCGAGCCGGTCGAGGCCTTGCCAGAGGCGGCAAGGAACCTCGCGGATCGCCGGAGGTTCGCCTTCGACGAGCAGCGCCGCCTTGAGATGCGCGCCGCCGAGGTCCAGACCGAGGAGGGGTCCGGTTCCATCCGTGTCGGGGAGAGAGAGCGTGCCGTCCTTCACCGTGGTTCCCGTCCTCGATCTCGTGGGCGGGCTCGTGGTCCACGCCCGGGCCGGCGAGCGCGAGCGCTACCGCCCGCTCGCGGGCTCGAAGCTCACGGGTTCGGCCGAGCCCCTCGCCGTCGTGGAAGCCCTCCTGACGCTCCACCCGTTCCGTGTGCTCTACCTCGCCGACCTCGATGCGATCCGCGGTCGCGGCGACCATCGCCCGTTGCTCGTGCAACTCGCGACGCGCTTTCCCGATCTCGTCCTCTGGGTCGACGCGGGCATCGCGAGTGAGGAAGGGCTCGGCGATTTCGAGGCCCTGCCCGGCGTGCGTCCCGTGCTCGGCAGCGAGAGCCAAGTCGATCCTCGGCTGCTCGAGCGGGCGCACGCGCTCGCCTCGGAGCGTCTCGTCCTCTCGCTCGACTGGCGGGGTGAGGAGCCACTCGATCCGGTGGGCCTGCGCGAGCGGCCCGAGCTTTGGCCACGGGACGTGATCGTCATGACCCTCGCCCGGGTCGGGACGGCGAGCGGACCGGACTTCGGCCGAATCGACGCGGTCCACCGCGCGGCCGGGTCGGCGCGGCGGGTCTGGGCGGCGGGTGGGGTGCGCGGGCTCGAGGATCTCGAACGCTTGCGGGAGCGGGGGATCGCCGGAGCGCTCGTCGCCACCGCCTTGCACGACGGCCGGCTCGGCCGCACCGAACTCGCTCGCCTGGCCGAACCCGCCGCCTGATCGGCCACCGCCTTCCGATCGGCGAGGGAAGAACGGGCGTCGCTCACGAACCGACGCCCGTCCCCCGCTCAGTTGCGCTTCAAACCGATCAATCGGAGCAGGGTCTCCCACCAGCCCGTGCTCTGCGGAGCCGCTGGTCCCGTCGGCCGGGCCGGAGCCGCCGGTTCCCGCCGAACCTCTGCTGCCGGCCGCTCGGGCGGCGGGGGAGGGGCGGGAGGTGCCGCCGGAGCCGCGGGCTCGACCCGCGGTCCCGGCATCGGAGGCGGCTCGGGCGGCGGAGGCGGCGGTCGAGCGGGCTCGACTGCCGCTCCTGTCGCTTCGCCGGTCGACGCAGGTGGGGCCGCTGGCTCCTTTCAATCGGCGCCGAAGGGATGCTTCGTCTTGTCCTTGCGCGCGACCATCGTGCGGGCACGCGGCAGGCCGGCCACGGCGCGCTCGATCGCGAGCTTGGTGGCCTCGTAATTGAACTGCTGGATCTTCTTGTCGTCCTGGGCTTCCCAGTGGATGAACACACCCACCGAGATGAAGAGATCCTCGCACTCCTCCTCGGGGATCGTGCCCTCGGCGACGCAGTCGGCGACCGCCATCGCCACGGCCCGCTGGGCGGGGCCGAACATCTGGACCGCCTGCTTGGCGTTCTTGATCGTCACCTTGTTGAACATCACGGTCGCCGGCTTGACCATGAGGTTCGGCTCGAGCACCGCGAGGAGCCCGTTCACACCTTCCTTCTGATTGGTGAGGGTCATGGCGAACGCGGTCTCGGCGGGCGTGCCGCGCGGACCGATGATGAGGTCGATGTGGGCGACCTCGTTGCCGTCGCCGACCAGCGCTTCACCGACGAGCATACGATCGATCTTGGCCATGAAGAGCCTCCCCCCTGGGGTTGCGGACCTCGAAACAGGGCGGCTGATAAGGGACCGATCCGGTCTCGGCAATCCTCGCGACATGGGGCCGGAGGTGCGCGGTCGCGTCGAACGCCACGGGCATGGCACGGCCGCATCATCGATTCGCTCCCGCACGCAGGAGGAGCCGGGCGAAGAGGGAAGCGACCACGAGATCGGCCGTCGTCCCGGGGTTGAGCCCACGGGCTTTGAGCACGGTGTCGAAGGCGAGGAGCTCCTCCTCGAAGCGTTCCGGACGGACGGCCGCGAGCAGTCGCCGGGCAAGGGGAGCGGCCTCGGCCCGGAGCGCTTCGGCCGTGTCCCTGCCGAACTTCCGGGCGACGTGACTGTCGGGGATCCGGGCCAGGAGGTGGAGATGCAGACCCGCGAGGGCCCAGGGCTCGCTCCAGCCTCGGGCCTCGAGCGCGTCCAGCAGCGGCGCCCCGATCTCGAACGGGTCGGCGAGGCCGTGCGTCCAGTTCCAGGCGATCCGGTCACGCGCCTCGGCGAGCCGCATCGCCTCGAGGAGGGGGAGATCGGGCTCCTCGGCCACGTCCGCCTTCGCGACTCGGCCGAGTCCGCCCGGTCGGGCGAGCCGGATCGCGGCATAGACCTTGCGCGTGTCGTCGCGATCGCTCGCGGCGAGCACCTCGACCACCGCTCGGCGCAGTGGGCCCGACCGTTCCGCCGCGGCGGCCAACGGCGCGCAAAGGAGCAGGATGCCGAGATTGGTGTTGGTCCCGACCGCGGCCCGGGTCGCCCCGACCGCTTCCAGGATCCGAGCCCCGAGCGGAGTGCCCGGCCGGGCGATCGCCGGGGCGGCGGCAGCCGCACTCGCTTCGAACTCGCTCACCGTCATGCCGTGCCCGGCGGCGAAGCGGTGGACGTTGCCGGGCTTCAGGGCGTCGAGCTCGGCGAGGCAAGCCCGCTCGAAGAGCGTGGCGATCCGCTCCCGGCTCATCGCCCGAGCTTTCGCGCGACCGCTTCGAGGAGTGCTTCGGCGATGTCGAACGCGGTCACCGCTTGCAGACCCTGCCAAGCCGGTTGGCTGTTGACCTCGAGGAGGAGGAGCCGGCCCGTGCCGCGTTCTTCGAGGAGGTCGACCCCGGCGTAGAAGGCGCCCACCGCTCGGGTGGCCACGACCGCGAGCGCGCCGAGCCTCCCACCCGCCGGTACCGGGACCGGCCGCCCTCCCTGGTGAACGTTGGTGATCCAACTCCTGCCCTCGCGCGCCATCGCCGCCACGGGCTCGCCGTTGATCACGAGCACCCGATAGTCCCGATCTCCACCCTCGGGCGGTACGTAGCGTTGCAGGTACCAGACGCCGGCGCTTTCTTCCTCGCTCGGGAGATCCGCCGGATCGCGCAGCCGGCGCAGGCCTCGACCCTGGGCGCCGAAGAGCGGCTTCGAGACGAGCTCGAAGCCGGCCGCGGCTTCAGCCTCGACGATCGCCCGGGCCTCTTCGAGCCGCTCCACGGTCCAAGCGGGTGGTGTGGGCAAGCCGGCGTGATGCAAGAGAAAGCTCGTCGCGGATTTGTCGACGCAGCGTTCGATCGCGCGGGCGGAATTGATCACCGGCACCTGCAGTGTTTCGAGGGCGTGCAGGAGGCCGAGCCGGCGGGTCACCTGCTCGAAGCTGCCGCTGGGGACGAAACGGACGAGCACGGCACCGGGCAGCTCCTCCTGGTCCGCGAGCCGCAACCCGGAGCGCGCCGTCCCGTCGAAGCGGAGGGCCGCGAAGCCGAGCCGGCGCAGCGGCAGTCGGAGCCGTTCCGCGGCCCGGGCGAGCCGTTGCCAATGCCAGCCGCCGGCGCCCAGGACGAGGAGCTCGGGACGGCTCGTGGTACCGGCCACCGGGCGCGTCACCCCTCCGCGCGGAGCCCGAAGGATCGGGCGAGGAGGTCCGGCGCGAGCCGGCCGGCCGTGAAGCTCCGGCCCGTCGCGAGGGCCGTGACGGTCACTCGCGCCGGGCTGAAGAGCATCGGGTCGATCTTGTAGAAATCGTGACCGGCGGCGGCGAACAATTCGGCGAAGGGACGACCGTAGTCGCGCGAAGCCGAGCTCGGCAGCGCTTCGGCGAGCCGGGCGGCCTCCTCTTCGGGCCCGCTCACGAAGAGCTGGACCTCGCCCCCGAAGAGCACAGCGTCGTTGGTCCGGCCCATGGCCGCGAGGAAGTCCGGAGCGGGCGGGGGGAGGGGGGCGGAGCCGAGCCCGTCGACGATCCGCTCGAGCGGGAAGCCGAGGGCGTGCGCCTTGTGGAGCGCCACCTCGAGGACGCGGGCCACGATCTGCACCGTGCCGGCGAGGCTGGTCGTGGGCGTGAGGACGAAACCGAGCGCGGAAGGGGGAAGGGCACAGTCGGCCGCGACCTTCTCGATCAAGGCGTCGGGTGGTGCGCGGTCGGTCTCGAGCACGAACCAGGCGCTTTCGGCCTCGAGGTCGCGGAAGTCGAGCTCGGCGAAGAGGGCTTCCTTGGCCGCCCGCGCCCGGCCCGGCCCCGAGGCCATCGCCCGCCAGGCGTCCGCCCCTTCGCCGTACGAAAGACTCCAACCGGCATATTGGCTCGTGAGACAGGCGAGCACCGGATCGGCCGAGCGGGCCTCGACCCGGAACGGCACACCCGGGAAACGGCTTTCCGTCGCGAACGCGACCCAGCCCACGCCCCCCATGCAGAGCTCGGCGATCCGCCGGCCGGCTTCGAGACTACCGGAGACCGCGATCCCGGCATCGATCAGGGTCGCCCCGTTCGCGGTCCGACGCACGGCGAGCCGCAAGGGGTCCGCATCGGCGAGGAGCTCGCGGGCGAGCCGCTCCGCCCGTGCCGCGAGCGACGGCCAATGTCGCCGCCGCGCGGTGCCGATCGTCGTCCCGCTCATGCGCCGCGTTCTCCTTCCACCCCGATCCGTGCCCGCGAGGTGGTGCGCGCCGCCACCATCTCCGCGAGCAGCCGCCGCTCGCGCAGCTCGAGCAGCTGCCGGACCTCCACCGGGTCGTCCCCCGTCGCGCGCACCGTGGCGAGCGGACGGCCTTTGCACACCCGCTCGCCCGAAGGGGTCCGGTCGCCCGCCCATTCCGGCCAGAAAAAGCCCTCCGGCACGACGAGGTCGCGATCGGCGCGGACGATCGCCGTGCCGGCGAAGACCACGGGCTCGGGGACTTTCGTCGGAAGTTCGCCGCGACAAGCTGCGAGGTGGAGGACCACGAGGTTCACGCCGAGCGCGGTTTCCGCGGCCTCGAGCGAGCCGCCCGGACGCGGGTTGATCTCGAGCAGATGGAACCCGTCATCCTCGTCGAGCAAGAAATCGGCGCTCGCGAGCCCGCGCAAGCCGAGCGCGGTACCGACCGCGACCGCGGCGCGCGCGAGCTTTTCTTCGAGAGCTCCGGGGAGCGGGGCGGGGGCGAGCACGCCTTTGAAGTGCGGCGGGTCGCCCGTGTTCCATTGCACGCTCGCGAGGAGTGCGAGGGCCCGTCGACCGTCGCAGAGGAGCAGGATCGAAACCGGCCGGCCCGCGACGTGCCGTTGGACGTAGTCGAGCGGATGGAGGCGATCGACACGTTCGGCCGGACGGACGTGCCAGCCGCCGCCGGCACCGCGACGTTTGACGACCCAGCCGTGCCGTGCGGCGGGAAGGTCCATCCGTGTTTCGGGAAACGGGACGTCGAGCGCACGGCAGAGCGCGGCGAGTGCGAAGGGATCGACCGCGTGGGCCACGATCGCGGGGGGATTGCCCAGGAGCTCGCGGCCGCGGGCGAGGGCTGCGAGCACGCCGAGCCGACCTTCGAGGCCGCCGCCGACCAGGAGCGGGATCGGCGGTGGCGCGACGGCACGTGCGGCACGCAGGAGAGGGCCCGCCGCGAGGGGGCCGGCCCGTCCCGGAGGGATGCGCAGGGCGAGTTCGGCCACCTCGCGCGTGTCGAGGTCGGCGAAGCGGTCGAGCACGATCGGAGCGAGCCCCGCGCGGCGGGTCGACTGCGCGAGGGCGCGACCGGAAAGGGCCACGATCAGGATCGTCCCACGAGAACCGCGTTCGTTCGTCATCCCGGTCGATCCGCCACGAGTTCGCGGGCCTTGGCCAGGGTCTCGGCGATGCCGATGAATCGGCGCGGCCGGGCGTCGCGCATCGAGGCCAGAAGATCGTGTTCGGTCTTGAACTTGAGCCGACCCACGGCGAGCGCACCGATGCCGACCGCGGCCGTGCCGGGGATCGGCTTCGCCTCGTCCATGGCTTCGATTCCTTCGATTCCCGAGGGCGGCACGGCGTTGACGTCGACCGCGACCAGGAGCTTTCCTCCAGCGCGCAGATGTTCGGCCTCAAGGATCCGGATCCCGGCTTTCCCGGCGGCGAGCACGATCTCGGCTTCGGCCAAGAGCGCTTTCTTCTTCTCGGCATCCGAGCCGTCCGCGCCTTCGAGGGTGACCCCGAAGCGACCGCCGAGCTCGCCCGCCGCTTGGCGCACGCGGGTGGGGCCGTCGTGGCCGGCGAGGACGACCCGACCGCCGGCGAGGGCCGCCATGAGACCGGCGATCCGACCGACCGGACCCGTGGCGCCGAACACCACGACGCGCTTGTTCGTGAGCTCGTGTCCGCGGCCGCGCAGGGTCTTTTCGACCGCGGCGATCATCGCCGCGGCGGTGGTGAAGGCCCCCGAGGGATCGGCCATGAGCGAGATCTCGAACCAGGGCGGCAGCATCGCCGCCTTGGCTTCCTCGAGCATGTCGAGTGCGAGGAGCGGATCTCGCCCGCCGATCAGCATCGCGGTCGCTCGACCGTCCTCGGGCGCGCGCGAGAAGATCGCGTCCTGGACGAGCGGGCGGACCTCCTCGAGCGTGACCTGCGTGTAGGGCAGGATGTGATCGAAGCCGGCATCGGCCGCCATGTTGACGTCGAACGGGCTCGGATTCTTGAGCGGTGTCACGAAGTGGAGGATGCTCGGCGGGTTGCTCAAGGCAGGCTCTCCGGCTCGAAGGCGAAGGGAAACGACACGATCTCGGCCGGCCGGTTGCGGCCGGCGACGACCCGAAAGCGGAGCCCCAGCGAGGCGAAGCGCCGTTCGGCATCGCGCCGGGCGGTTTCGGCCGAACGGGCATCGGGAAAGAGCGCCCAACCCGTGGGGCCCCAGGAGGTCTGCCCCACGCCGCGCACGCCTTCGGCCTCGAGCCGGGCCGCGACCTCGGCCACGGCCGGGCTCGCGAACCGCCCGCCACCTTGGAAGGGCGCGAAGCGCTCGCCCATCGCCTGCTGGATCTCGGCCAGGGCCTCGGCCACGAGAGCGAGCTCGGCGCGGGCGAGGCCGGGGAGGAGCTCGAGGAGCACGCGCCGGCAGAGACGATCCGCCGGATGCTCCGAGACCCGGGGCAGAGCGGCGAAGGCCCGGGCCTCGCTCGGTCCGTGAACGCCCGTTCGGGTCGGATCGACGATCAGGAGGATCCGCCAGGCTTCGGGAAAAGGTAGGCGGACGGTCAGGGGTGGCGGTAGGCGATCCTCGGAGGCGCGACCGCCGTCGACGAGGAACCCGCCGGTGGCGAAGGCACCGAGCCCGATCGCCGAGCGGCCGCCGCGATCGAGCAGCTCGGCGATCACCTCGAGCGGCTCCTCGCGTCCGAGGAGCCGCGCGAGGCCGGCACCGATCGCGAGACCGAGCTGGGTGCCCGATCCGAGCCCGGCATGGGCCGGGATCGCCTCGCGGACGCGGATCGAGATCGGCTCTTCGACGGTCCAAGCGGCGCGGAGCTTCTCGAGGTGCACGGTAGCGCGAGCCGCTTCGGCCCCCTCGACCCCCCCGTGGCCGCGGGCGATCTCGAGCTCGGTTGCGATCTCCTCGATCGCCAGGCCGAGGCTGCCGAACCGGCGGCCGAGCTCGCCCGAAAGGTCGAGGAATCCGAAATGGAGCCGCGCCGGCGCGCGCACTCGGACCCGCTCCACCCGCTCGACCACCCTTCGACCTCCCCCGTCGTCCGGGCGGCGGTCTAGCCCTCCGAACCCCCGAGGGCAAATCGCCTGTTCGGCTTGCCCGCTTTCCGCCAACCGCTAGATCCTCGGTCGGATCGACCGACGGACGGGAGGCCGAGATGGCCGAGGCGAAGAGGCTCCAGGTCTACAGCGAAGAACAGGCGGCCGAACGGCTCGCCCGCGAGTTGCCACATTGGCGGGTCGAGGGTGGCTGGATCCGCCGCACCTACCGCACCAACAGCTGGAAGGGCACGCTCATGGTGATCAACGCCGTGGGCCATCTGGCCGAGGCCGCCTGGCACCATCCGGACATCACGGCCTCCTACGCCTGGGTCGAGGTCCGGCTCCAGACCCACGATCACAAAGGGATCACCGACAAGGACTTCGCCCTCGCCGCGAAGATCGAGGAGGTGATCATGTGGCAGCCCGGCCTCGAGGGCGGGCCGCTCGAAGGCACACCGCAGAACGATCTGCGCTTCGCCTACATCAAGTATGACAAGCCGGTGACGGCGAAGGCCGGCTGAACCGCGCCGAGTGTTCCGTGACCCTGCCGCCTGCGCTAAGCCCGCTCCGGCCGGGGCGAGCGCGTGCGGGGGTCGGCGAGTGAGCGGTTCGGAGCCGAGGCGGGTCGAGCAGGAGGTCGTCTGCCCGTTCTGTGCCCTTCTGTGCGACGACCTCGAGGTCGCCGTCGAAGGGGATCGACTCGCGGTCGTGGCCAAAGGCTGCGGCCGTGCGGCCGAAGCCTTCGCCCGGCCTCTCCCGGACGATCTCCGACCGCGCCTTCGCGGCGAGCCGGTGGCACTCGACACCGCGCTCGCCCGTGCGGCCGAGCTGTTCGCGGCCGCTCGGCTGCCGCTCCTGGCCGGCCTCGAGGCCGATCTTTCCGGTCTGCGCGCGGCCGTGGCCCTCGCCGAGCGGACCGGCGGGGTGCTCGATCCGATGGCCGGGGAGGGCACCCGTGCCCAACTCCTCGCCGTCGAGCGCGCCGGTTGGGTGACCGGCACCCTCGCCGAGGCCCGCAACCGGCCGGATCTCGTGCTGCTCCTGGGCGACGGCTGGCGAACGGCCGCCCCGCGGCTCGTCGAACGGGTGCTCCTGCCGGCCGTGCGGCTCGACGACCGGCCGCGGCGCATCGTTCAGCTCGGCGGCGCGCCCCCCGAAGAGGCGGCGATCGAGCACCTCCCCTGCTCGGCCGAGTCCCTGCCCGATCGGATAGCGCTCCTGCGCGCGCTTTTGCGCGGGCGGTCGATCGCCGCCCCGGAGCCTTTGCGGGAGCTAACCGAGGCGATCCGTGCCGCCGCCTATCGGTTGCTCGTCTGGTCGATCGGCTCGTTGGCGCAGCCGGCCCTCCTTGCACTCCATGCGGCCGCCCTGACCCGCGAGCTCAACGCCGAGGGCCGGGCGATCGGTCTGCCGCTCGCAGCGGCTCCCGGAGCCGTGACGGCGCGCCAGCTCCTCCTCTGGCAAGCGGGGGTGCCGGATCCGGTGAGCTACGCCGACGCCGCGCCCGAACACGATCCCGTGCGTTGGTACGGTGAGCGGCTCCTCGGCGAGGAGGCGGCCGATCTGCTCGTCTGGATCGACGCGTTCGGCTCGCGCCCGCCACCTGCCACCACCGTGCGGACCATACTCTTGAGCCGACCGGGATCTCCATCCTTCGGGACACCCGAGCTGGCGTTCCCGATCGCCACCCCGGGTCTCGATCACCCGGGCGATCTCTACCGCACCGATCCCGTGGTGACGCTCCGCAGCCGCGGCCTGCGTCGTACGGCGCTCCCGACGGTGGCCGCGGTTCTGGCGGCGATCGGCGAGCGGCTCCCCCCGCCCCGGATCTAGCGCCGTTCCGGCGGGGCACTCCGCCAGGCCTCCTCGATCCAGCCCCAGGCCTCGCGCTCGGCCTCACCCGCCGTCTTGTCGACCAGCACGCGCAGCCGCACGAGGCCGTCCTCGATCTCGTCGGCCGGCAAGAGGTGCCGGCGCGAGAGCAGGATGGCGGCTTCGATCACCGCGTGGCGCGCCCGGTTGAAGCCGAGGAACGGTGCATGCTGGGCGGCGTACACGACCCGAGACGGAAAGCGGGGCCGGAGCGCGTCGGGCTCGACCGCGATCACTTCGAGCTCCTCGTGCGCCAGGCAATCGGCGAGACGGAAACCTCGGATCCGCTCGGCCGGGACCACCGGCCAATCGCGCCTCTTCCCGGTCACGCAGCCGGCGAAGACGCGGACGTCCTCGGTGTAGCAGGCACTCGCGAAGGGGTGTCGTTCGAGGTTGGCGAGCGTGGTCGAGGGGCGGAAGGGTGCGATGACGAGCCGGTCGCCTCGCTCGATCAGGCCGAGCGGGGCGACGTGCGCCTGCCCGTCGGTCCCCATCGTCACGAGGATCGATTCGCGGACGAACGGCATCAGCTCGCGGATCCACCGCGGCGCTTGGCGAGCGTGACGCCCGGTGCCCTGTGACGGTCGAGATCCTCCTCCGGCAGGTCGACCGCACAGCCCCAGCGCAAGGGCTCGTCTTGGACGTAGCGTTTGCCGAGACGAAAGGCGATCTCGGCCTTGGCGAGCTCGTAGCCGAGGTAAAAGGCGTGCGACCCGTCGCTCTCGACCCCGAGCCGCGGGAAGAGATCGTAAGGGTCCGTGCTCACGACGTGGCCGTCACGGTTGAAGACGTGGACCCCGTCGCGAGCGACCCGGATCCGGAAGTTCGGATCGCGGATCTGTGCGGCTTCGGCGGCGATCTCCTCCGGCTCCTCGGTGAAGGGACGGCGATCGCGCAGACAGAGGAGAGCGGGATCGATCCACTGCGGCGGTGTACCTCGGCATCGGGCGGCGAACAGGATCCGCCGCGCCCGGTCGGCCTCGACCACCGCCCGCCGACAATGCGGGCTCACCCGCACGACGAGTACGTTGCGGATCGCGAGCTCCGAACAGACCGCCACGAGGAGCAGGGTGATACCGGTCGTGTCGGCATCGGTGAGCTCGGTGAGGTTGCCGACCCCCATGAGCATCTCGACCTCGGGCAACCGTCGGCGGAGTTCGTGGTAGCGGACGATCGACTCGGTGAAGCCCAAATGGATCGGATCGAGGATCGGATCGGCGAGGTGGGGGCGATCGGCGCGGGCGAGCCGCTCGCAGGCGCGCACCAGGCTCTCGAGATCGCCCGGCCGCCCCGGTACGAGCACCGGCGTGGCCTCGCTCTCGAAGGCGAGGTCGAGGATGTCCTCGTGCAGGCTCAAGAGGAACGCGGCGCCGGCCCGAGCGCCACGGCGGAGCTCCTCGGGATCGCCGGAATCGACGCTCACGACGAACCCCTCGGCGCGCAAGGCGGCGATCGCCTCCTCGAGGTGCGGGAAGGGTCGGCCGGGAAGGCAGCCGAGGTCGATCACGTCCGCCCCTTCGAGCCGGAGCTCACGGGCCCGGGCGAGGATCGCCTCGATCCCGAGCTCGGGGGCCTCGACGATCTCGGCGAAGATCCGGCAATCGTGCCGCGAGAGGTCGGGCGGCGGGCCCTTGCGGCCGAGATGGCGGGGGAGATCTTGGAGCTCCTCGGGGCCGCGCTCGAAGGGAACGCCGAACTTCTGCGCGAGCGGCTCGAGCGCGCCCCGGACCCGCCCCGGGAGGACGACCTTGCTCGCCCCTTCGACCGATCCCAGGCGGCGGGCGATGAGCTCGGGCGTCATGAGGGCCGCCACCTGGACCCCCATCTGACGGATCTCCCAGGAGAAGGGCGTCTCGCCCAGGCTCTCGAGCACCTGTCTGAGGCGCGGCTCGGCGAGCCGGCCGGTCAAGAAGACGAGATGCTCGCGCATGGCGCGGATCGTGCCACGGGCAGGAGGGTTCGGCCAAGTCGCCGCGGGCCCCGCGGCCGCGACGAGAAGCTCTTGCCGGGCGGCCCGATCCGCGCCGATGGTCGGGCGCGATGACCGCGCGCACCCTTCGCCTCCGCGAGCCCCCGGCTCTGCCGCTCGACCTTTCGGCCCTCGCGCCCGAGCGCGTGCTCGGCGCGAGCGAGGCCGAGATCGCCGCGATCCCGCTCCGCTACGGGAACCGTTCGGTCCCGGCGGGCGAGCTCTTCGCGATCCGCTCGCGACCGGGCGAGGACGACACGCTCGTCTTCGAAGGCACGAACCGGCTCTGCGATCGGATCGGCGCCGGGCTCGCCCGGGGCACGATCCGGGTCGTGGGCGACGCCGGGGTCGAGCTCGGCCTCGGCATGCGCGCCGGGCGGATCGAGGTCGAGGGCAGCGTGGGCGCACTCGCCGCGGCCGAAGCGAGCGGCGGGTTCCTTTTCGTGCGCGGCGATGCCGGCGAGCGGCTCGCCGGTGCCTTGCCCGGAAACGGCGGGGCCTCGGGTGTCACGGTCCACGTCGAAGGCCGCACGGGGCCGATGGCCGGCGACGCCATGCGGCGAGGGCTCCTGATCCTCCGTGGCGGCTGCGGCGAGCACGTGGGGTTCGCCCTGCGCGGCGGCACCGTGATCGTCCTCGGCCCCTGTGGTGCCCGGCCCGGTGCCGCCATGCGTCGCGGCTCGGTGCTCCTCCTCGACGGGGCGGCCGATCCCGGTCCGACCTTCGCCGATGCCGGCGTCCACGATCTTCTCTGGCTCGCGGTCCTCGGGCGGCATCTGGCCGGGCTCGGCCTCCCCGATCTCTTGCCTTCGCGGCGGGCGCGCCGGCTCGTGGGCGATCTCGCCGATCTCGGCAAGGGCGAACTCTTGCTCCTCTGCTGACGGAGACGCCGGCCGACTTGGCACGATTCCGTCATCCGCGTCATCGTCGCGGGCGTAAGACGAGAGGGCGCCCGCGCCCGGGTCGCGGGTGGCCGCCCGGAGATCCCACCCGATGCTCTACGTCTTGACGTTCGTCGCCTGCCTCGCCGGGGCTCCCGAGCCGCGTTGCGATCGGATCGAGCTCCCCTGGGACGGCCCCGCCTTCCGCTGCCAGCTCTTCGGCCAGATGGAGATCGCTCGCTGGCTGCGCGAGCATCCGGGTTTCGTTCTCGAGGGCGGCTGGCGCTGCGAGCGCGGCCGGAGCATCTGACGGGCGCGCCGGCGAGCGCCACGGGCGCCGATCGGAGCGTTGCGGGGTGACGGGCGCGGCGCCTAGCCTGCGCGCATGAGCCTCTTCGTCCGCGAGATCCCGTTCCTCGACCCGCTGCGGGCCTTCGCAGCCTTACGCGACCTGCCGGCACCGGTGCTGCTCGACAGCGCCCGGCTCGACCCCGGGCTCGGTCGTTGGAGCTGGGTGGCGGCCGATCCTTTTCTTTTCCTGTCGAGCCGGGACGGGCGGATCCGGCTCGGTGACGAGCGCCGCACGGGCGATCCTTGGGCTCTCCTCGAGCGCTGCCTCGCGCGCTTCCACCTGCCCCCCGATCCGGCCGTGGCTCCGCCTTTCCGGACGGGCGTGGTGGGGTGGATCGGCTACGAGGCGGCCCGCCATCTCGAGCGCCTGCCGGTGGCGGCGGGCGACGAGCCGTCCTTTCCCGATCTCGAGCTCGGCTTCTACGACACGGTCGCCGCCTTCGATTTGGTCGAACGGCGGGCCTGGATCGCGAGCTCGGGCTTTCCCGAGCTCGCCCCGGAAGCCCGGCTCGCCCGCCGCGCCGCCCGCTCGGCGTGGCTGTTCGAGCGGCTCGTGAGCGCACCGGAGCTGCCACCGCCGAGCCCGATCCCGTTGCCGGAACCGGTGAGCAACTTCGACCGGGCGGGTTTCGAGGCGGCGGTGCAGCGGGTGATCGACTATGTCCTCGCGGGCGACATTTTCCAGGCCAACCTCGCCCAGCGCTTCACCACCACCCTGCCCGAAGGCTTCGATCCGTTCGACCTCTATCGCCGGCTGCGGCGGATCAACCCGGCGCCCATGGCGGCGTTCCTCGACTTCGGCCGGACGGTGATCGCCTCGGCTTCGCCCGAACGGTTCCTGCGACTCGAGGGCTCGCGGGTCGAGACCCGGCCGATCAAGGGGACACGGCCCCGCGGTCGCACGCCCGAGGAGGACGAAGCACGCGCCCGCGAGCTCCGCGAGAGCGAAAAGGAGCGGGCCGAGAACGTGATGATCGTCGATCTCCTGCGCAACGATCTCTCGCGGGTGTGTCGGCCGCACAGCGTGCAGGTGCCCGAGCTCTGCAGCGTCGAGCGCCACCCGACCGTCCACCATCTGGTCTCGACCGTGGTGGGCGAACTCAAGCCCGGCCGCGGACCCGTCGACCTCTTGCGTGCGACCTTCCCGGGCGGCTCGATCACCGGTGCCCCCAAGATCCGGGCGATGGAGATCATCGCCGAGCTCGAGCCCGACCGGCGGGGGCCCTATTGCGGGACGATCCTCCGGCTCGGCTTCGATCGCACGATGGACAGCGCGATCACGATCCGCACCTTCGCGATTCGCGACCGCACCGTCACCTTCGCCGTGGGCGGCGGGATCACGGCTTTGAGCGAGCCCGCGGCCGAATACGCGGAGACGATGGCCAAGGCGCGGGCACTGTTGCGGGCGCTCGCGGGTGAAGGAGCGGGTCCTTGATCCTGCTCGTCGACAATTACGACAGCTTCGTCTTCAACCTCGCCCGCTACGTGGCCGAGCTCGGCTTCGAGCGGCTCGTCGTCCGCAACGACGCGATCGGGCTCGCCGAGATCGAGGCGCTGCGACCCTCGCACATCATCCTCTCACCCGGCCCCTGCGGGCCCGCGGAAGCGGGGATCTCGGTCGAACTGGTGCGCCGCTTCGGTGCGCGCATCCCGATCCTCGGCGTCTGCCTCGGCCATCAGTGCATCGCCGCGGCCCATGGTGGGCGGGTCGGGCGCGCCCGTCGGCCGATGCACGGCCGCACGAGTCCGATCGTCCATCGCGGCACGGGCGTCTTCCGCGGGCTCCCCTCACCTTTGCGCGTGACCCGCTACCATTCGCTGATCGTCGAGGAGGAAGGGCTGCCGGACGAGCTCGAGATCACCGCCCGTAGCCCCGAGGGCGAGATCATGGGCCTCGCCCACCGCCGCCATCCGGTTCACGGCGTGCAGTTCCACCCCGAGGCCGTGTTGACCGAACACGGTCACGATCTCCTGCGCAATTTCCTGGCATCGTCGAGGGGCACGGGGATTGTGGCGGTCGAGGAGGCCGGGGCCCGGTGGTGCGGGGAGGAGGCGCGCCGGTGATCGTCTGGCACCAGGGCGCGCTGCGGCCGGTCGAGGCGGTCCGGATCGATCCGAACGACCGCGGCTTGCTTCTGGCCGATGGTGTGTTCGAGACGATGCGGGCCCGCGACGGCCGGATCCTCCGGCTCGAGCGCCATTGGGCCCGTCTGTCGGAAGGGGCCCGGCTGCTCGACATTCCGCTGCCGCTCGACGAGCCGGGCCTCGTCGCCGTGGCCCGCGAGCTCTTGTTGGCCAACGGCTTCGCGCGCGGCGAGGCGGTGCTGCGGCTCACCCTCACCCGCGGGCCGGGACCACGGGGCTTGGCCCCACCCGAACGGCCGACCCCGACCCTGCTGCTCGCTGCGTTCCCACCGGCGGAGCCCGCCCCGCCGGCTCGCGCCGTTCTGGTCAAGAGCGTCCGCCGCAACGAGCTTTCGCCCGCGAGCCGGATCAAGAGCCTCGCCTATCTGGATCCGATCCTGGCGCTGCGGGAGGCGATCGCTGCCGGCGGCGACGAGGCGCTCCTGTGCAACACCGCCGGCCGGCTCGCTTGTGCCTCGGCAGCCAACCTGTTTCTCGTTGTCGAGGGGCGGATCTGGACGCCGTCGGTGGGTGAGGGGGCGCTGCCGGGGGTGACCCGGGCGGTCCTGCTCGACCGTGCCCGAACGGCGGGGCTGCTCGCGGTCGAGGCCGACGTCCCACGCCATCTCCTCGCCCGAGCCGAAGAAATCTTCACGACCAACGCGGTGCGCGGGATCCGCGCGGTCGCGAGTGTCGATGGCCGGGTGCTCGCCGGACCTTGCCCGGGACCGGTGACCCGCCGCCTCCAGGAGCTGCTCGAGGCGGAATGAAGCGGCATGGCCGGGCGAGCGGGACCGCCACCCGTCGGGTGCTCCTCGCGGGGCTGGTCTGGCCGCTGGTCCTGCCGTCGACCCGCGTCGAGCCCGCGGATCGGCTCGAGGTTCCGGAGCCCGAAGGCTATCGGCTCGGCGACTATCGGGCACCGGTGCCGGCTACGCTCGAAGGGGCCACGGTGCTCGACACCGCGGGCCTGATCCTCCTCCTCGCGCGCGAGCCGGCCGTCCTGATCGACGTGATGCCGGCGCCGCGACGCCCGCCGGGTCGTGGAGCCGGTCGACCTTGGCTCGCTCCCCGCCGGTTCCATCTGCCGGGCTCGGTTTGGTTGCCGAACGTCGGGCTCGGCGAGCTGCCACCCTCGACCGCCGCGTGGTTCGCGCAGCACCTCGAGGAGCTCACGGGCGGCGCGAGGGACGCACCCTTGGTCTTTTATTGCGAGCGTGACTGCTGGATGAGCTGGAACGCCGCCAAACGCGCCCGCCACGAACTCGGCTATCGGCGGGTCCATTGGTATCCGGACGGGATCCAGGGCTGGGAGGAGGCGGGTCTACCGCTGGTTCCGGCCGTGCCCGAACAGGAGCCCGAAGAGTGAGCCGGGCTCACTCCGCCAGGGGCCAGGGTACGCCGTGCTCGGCGAAGGCCTTCTCGAGGTCCTCGCGCTCCTCGCAGCCACGCTTCCAACCGTTGTTGTCGAACGCCATGACGATGAAGCGGCAGACCTCGTCGAGCCGCCGTGCCGTCGCCACGGCCTCTTCGAGCCGGCCGAGCTCGAGATAGGCCTCACCCAGATATTCGAGCGCCTGTTTGTGACGTGGATTGAGTTCGAGCGCCTTCCCGTAATGGAAGAGTGCCCGATCGTAATCGCCGAGCTTGCGATAGGCGAAACCCAGCATGTTGTGGGCGTTGTCGTGATGCGGACGCCGCTCGACGACCTTGAGGAGCGATTCGATCGTAGCCTTCCAGTCCTTGCGCAGGAAGGCCTCGCGGCCGTCGGCATAGTCGGAATCGGAGGAGCGGGCGCGCGGGCTCTCCGCGCCGCTCATGATCGCCGCGGCCGGCCCGGCGTAAAGGGCGAGCAGCATCGAGAAGGGTAGGGCAAGTGTCGAGCGCACGGTCGAGCCTCCCCGAACGACCAACAAGGACTTACGAAGGCAAAGACACGGCGGATCAGCCTGGACCCGACCGCCTTCGGGTCACGAGGATCTCGGGAACGCCTCGACCGCCATGCGCCTCGGGCTTGCGGATCCGCACCCGGCACCATTCCACCCGCGGGTCCTCCAAGCACTTCCCGAGCAGCTCCTCGGCGAGCTGCTCCAGGAGCTCCGTATGCTCGCGCAGGGGCCAAGTCTCGACCAGCCAGCGATGGATCCGATCGTAATCGAGGCAGTCGGCGAGGCTCGTCCCCTCGAACCGATCCATCCGCCGCCAGAGTTCGACGTCGACCAGGACCCGCTGCGGCCGCTCGCGCTCGTGCGGGTAGACGCCGAGCCGCACGTCGAGCGGCACGTCGCGCAGCGCGAGGCACTGCCAATTCCCGCCGCTCGGCTCGTCCATCCCGCTCTCCCCTCACGGCGCGGGGACCGCTGGTCCGCCGCGGCGCCGGGCTGCTATGGAGGTGCCGGTCGGTCCCGGCAAGCGCGCGCCGACCGAGGGGGAGGGATCGCGGGTGATCGGCCCGGCGATCGATCGTCGAGCCTTGCTGGGTGGCTTCGCCGGCTTCACCGCGGCGACGCTGCCGCGAACGACGCGTGCCGCGCCGCTCCCGCTCGTCGAGGTGGCGCCCGGTCTCTTCGTCCATGTCGGGCCACACCAAGACTTCACCCCCGCAAATCGGGGCGGCATCGCCAACCTCGCGCTGATCGTGGGCGGCGAGGCGGTGGCGGTGGTCGACGCCGGCGGCAGCCCGGCCCAGGCCCGCGACTTCCTCGAAGCGATCGCGGCACGGACCGACCGACCGGTCCGCCACGCGATCTTGACCCACCACCATCCCGACCACGTGATGGGGGCGGCCGTCTTCCGCGCGATCGGGGCGCGGATCTGGGGCCATGCTCGGCTCGAGGCGGCCCTTCTCGATCGGTTCGCGACCTATCGTGCGGCCATGGACCGACTCCTCGGTGCAGCGATCGACGGTGCCGAGCCCGTACCGGTCGAGGAGCCGGTCGTGATCGAGACGCCGAGGCGGATCGATCTCGGCGGCCGCGTGCTCGAACTGCGCGCCTGGCCCACGGCGCACACCGATTGCGATCTCACGGTCCGCGACACGGCCACCGGCACGTTGATCGCCGGCGATCTTCTCTTCCTGGAGCGGATCCCGGTGATCGACGGCTCGCTCCTCGGCTGGCTCCGCGCGATGGACGAGCTCGCCCGGATTCCCGCCCGCCTGGTCGTCCCGGGCCACGGGCCGGCTTCGGCTCCCTGGCCCGAAGCGCTCGTGCCGCAGCGGCGCTATCTCGAGGATCTCGCCGCCGCGGTCCGCCGGGCGATCGCGCGCGGCCGTTCGCTCTCCGCGCTTCTGGCCCAACCGCCACCGGCCGGTGACTGGCTGTTGTCATCGAACGATCATCCGCGCAACATCACCGCGGCCTACAAGGAGCTCGAATGGGAATGAGCCCGCTTCCCTTCGCCCGCCGCCGTCTGCTCGCCACGACCGGCGGCTTCGTTGCGGCCTCCCTCGTTCGGCCGGCACGCGCCCAGAGCCAATGGGACGTCTTGCGCGAACTTTTGTTCGAGAACCGACCGGTGCAGGACGGTACGGGTCTGATCGAACTCGAGACCCCGACCCGCGCCCACGACGCGGCCCTGGTCGAGGTCGCGGTCAAGGCGCTCGTGCCGCAGACCCCCGAGCGCTACATCCGGGCGATCCATCTCCTGATCGACCGCAACCCGGCACCCCGCGCCGCGGTCTTCAAGCTCACGCCCGCGACCGGCTCGGCCTCGATCACGACCCGGATCCGCGTCAACGAGTACACCCCCGTGCGGGCGGTGGCCGAGACCGACGACGGCGCGCTCTTCATGGTCGAACGGTTCGTCAAGGCTTCGGGCGGCTGCTCGGCTCCGGCCTCGAAGGACAAGGAGGCGGCCTACGCCCGGCTCGGCAAGATGAAGCTCCTCGAGCCCGAGCGTTTCCGTACGGGCGAGCCCAACGAGCTCCGGCTCTTGATCAGCCATCCCCAATATTCCGGGATGCAGATCGACCAGCTCACCCGCAACTGGATCCCCGCCGACCACCTGGAGACGATCCGGATCACCTGGAACGGCGAGCCGCTCGTCGAGGTCGAAGCCGACATCTCGCTCTCCGAAGATCCGCTTTTGGGCTTCCACGTGAAGCCCGAAGGGCCGGGCGAACTGCGGGTCGAAGCGGCCGACATCAAGGGGCGCCGGTTCGTGCAGAGCTGGCAGCTCGGTGTCGGTTCGTGAGCCGCGGAGAGGCGCGAGAGTGAGCCGAAAGGCGATCGTGGCGCTCGGTGCCAATCTGGGTGAGCCACGGCGGACCTTCGAGACGGCGCTCGCGCTCCTCGCCGAGGAAGCGGGGCCGATCCTCGCCCGCTCGCGTTGGATCACGACCCCGGCGCTCGTCCACCCGGACGATCCGGTCCGCGATCATCCCCCCTACCTCAACGGTGTCGTGATCCTCGCGACCGAACTCGAGGCCGGCGCGCTCCTCGCCGTCCTGCACGGGATCGAGCGGGCGATGGGCCGCGACCGCAATCGCGAGCTCTTGCCCTGGCAGCCGCGGATGCTCGATCTCGACCTCCTCGCCCTCGACGCGGAGGTCCGCGCGCCGCCGGCTCGGCCGGTGCTGCCGCACCCCCGTATGCACGAGCGCGACTTCGTCCTCGGCCCCTTGTGCGAACTCTGGCCCGACTGGCGTCACCCGCTCCTCGGGCGCAGCGCGGCCGAGCTCCTGGCCGCCCTCGAGGCTGCACGATCGGCGGCCCGGCCGGCAGCGGCGGGCTGAGGTGCAGTCGGCAGGGGCCAGCCGCAGCGCCGCGCCATTTCGAGGAACTGCGCCATCATCCGCGGTGCGTGGGTGCGGACGTAGAGGGCTCCGCGCGTGACCGCGATCAACGCCGCGAGTTGGGAGACCGGATCGCGCTCCTCGAGCGGGACCTTCAAGACCCCTTTGCGCGAGATCGCGACCATGATCGGGATCGGCCGGAACCGTTCGACCAACCGGTCGAGCCCGCGCAGGAGCCGGAAGGTGTCCTCGGGATCGTGGCTCAAGAAGGCGCTCCAGCCCGGATCGAGCACGAGACGTTCGGCCGGGATGCCGTTGGACACGGCGAAGCTCACGCGATCTTCGAGGAAATCACCGACCTCCCGCACCACGTCTTCGTAACGCCGATCGGCCGGCGTCACGTGGGGCAAGGGTCCGTCTTTGGCGTGCATGAGGACGAGGAAAGCCCCGTGCTCGCGCACCACGTGGACCAGATCGGGATCGGCGCGGAGTGCGGAGGTGTCGTTGATCATCCGCGCGCCCAGCGCGAGGCAGCGCGCAGCGGTCGTGGCGTGGTAGGTGTCGATCGAAAGGAAGACCTCGCCGGCGAGGGCGGCGACCACGGGCTCGATGCGCGCGAGCTCCTCCTCGCTCGTGATCGGTCGACGGCCCGGAGCGGTCGATTCCCCGCCCACGTCCAGAAGATGCGCGCCGTCGGCGAGCATCGCCCGACCGGCGGCGATCGCCGCCTCGGGACCGCCGAAGCGCCCGCCGTCCGAGAAGCTGTCGGGGGTGACGTTCAAGACCCCCATGATCCAAGGTGGCGGCGGGGGAAAGAGGGTGAGGGTGGAGTCCATGGCATCCCTTCGGGGCGAAGTGGCGGCGCCCGTGCCGGCTCTCGCGGCCGTCGTCAAGCTCGGCGGCAGCCTCGCGGGCGATCCCGCCTTGCCCCGCTGGCTCGCGGCGATCGTCGAGGGGCCCGTGCCTCGGCTCGTGGTGCCGGGCGGTGGGCCCTTCGCCGATGCGGTGCGCACGCTCCAGTCCCGGCTCGGCTTCGACGAGCGCACCGCCCACGGTGCGGCGATCCTCGCCATGCAACAATATGCCCTCGTCCTCGCGGCGATCGAGCCGCGGCTTCTCCTTGTCGAGGGCGGGGCGGAGATCGCCGAGGCCGGCCGTGCCGGCCGCTCGGCGATCTGGCTTCCTTGGGCGACGATCGGGCGCGATCCCACGATCGAGGCCTCTTGGCGGGTCACCTCCGACAGTCTCGCCCTGCTTCTCGCGATCCGGCTCGCCGTGCCGGAGCTCCTGCTCGTCAAGGCGGCCGCTCTACCGGAAGGGCCGGTCGAGCTCGAACGGCTCGCCGAGCACGGCATCCTCGACGAAGCGTTCCCCGAGCTCGCGCGCACCTATCGGGGCCGGATCCGGCTGGCCTCCCTCTTCGAGATCGAAGCGCTCGAGAGCGGGGGACTCGAACCGAGCCGCGCGGGCTTGCCGCGCGAGGGCGCGCCGGCCACGCTTCGCGAGACCGCATGATCGGGCCGACAGTCGGTTCGGGTCGGAGTGGCGGAGGCATGGAGGAAGCGCGCGACGAGCGGACGGAGCGGCCGAGGAGGCCGCGGCTCGCCTGGGCCTTGACCGGCTCGGGGCACGATTTCACGGCGTGCCTCGAGATCATCCGCGAGCTCGGCGAACTCGATCTCTTCCTCTCGAAGGCCGCGGCCGAGGTGATCTTCCTCTACACCCGCGAGCGCAAGCCGTTCCCGCCCGGCATCCGGCTGATCCGCGACACGACCGCTTCGGCACCGCCGGTGGGGCGGTTCTACGACGGCTGGTACCACACCCTGGTCGTAGCACCCGCGACCTCGAACACGGTTGCCAAGTTCGTCTGCGGGATCTCCGACACGCTCGTCACCAACGTCTTCGCCCAAGCCGGCAAGTGCCGGATCCCGATCATCGTCTACGCCTGCGACACCAAGCCCGTGCACGACAGCATGGCGCCGCACCGGATGGTGCGCTTGTGGCCGCGCCGGATCGACCTCGACAACACCGCCCGGCTCAAGGAATTCGAGGGGGTCGTCGTGGTCGAGGACATGGTGGCACTCGAAGCGGCGCTCAGAGCGCGATTGGCCGAGGTCGGCGAGCTCGGCCCGGGCCGGGACGGGTGAAGCCGCGGTTGAACGGATAAATCGGATAAGAAAGATTATGGAAACGATCGATCGCGTCGAGATCGCGGATTTTCCCGCCACCGTCCGGCTCGGGCTCGGATGGATCGTGGCCGATCTCGATGGTCGGGCGGCGAGCGCGACGCTGCGCACCGCTCTGGCCGCGGCGGCCGAAGCGGCACGGGCCCGCGAACCCAGGGAGATCCCGGCGATCGCCGCGACCCGGGAAGCCTATCGGGCGCTCGACAAGGATCCGGCTCGTTACCGACCGTCCTCGGAAGCCCTCGTTCGCCGGCTGCGCAAGGGTGAGCCTTTGCCGCAGCACGATCCCCGAGTCGACCTCGGCACGCTGGTTTCGCTCGAAACCGGCTTTTCGATCGGCGTCTACGACAGGGAGAAGCTCCGCCCACCGATCGTCGCTCGACCCGGGCGAGCGGGCGAGAGCTACCTCGGGATCGGCGGCATCGTTCTGAACCTCGAAGGCTTGCCGCTGCTCGCCGACCGCGAAGGGCCGTTCGGCAGCCCGACCCGCGACAGCGTGCGCACCGCCGTGCGTTCCGAGACCCGCGGCCTTCTTTTCGTGCTCTACGGGTTCGCCCCGCATCCGGTCGACGAGGCGAGCCTCGAGCTCGCACGGCGCCGGCTCGAGGCGCTGCTCGGGGCTCGCATCCTCGTGGCACGGCTCGCCCGATGAACCGGTTCGCCTGGCTCGAGCGCCGAGCGGAGGGACTCTTGGTCCGCCCGGGCGGCTTCTTCCTCGACCCGGTCCGGCCCGTGCCGCTCGCGGTTCTGAGCCACGGCCACAGCGACCATGCCCGGCCCGGGCACGGCGAGGTGATCGCCACCCCGGAAACCTGTGCGATCCTCGAGGCGCGGTACGGTGCGGATGCTTTCGGCCGGCTGCGGCCGCTGCCGACGGGCGAGACGGTCGAGCTCGGCGAGGTCCGGCTCCGGCTCGAGCCCGCCGGGCACGTCCTGGGTTCCGCCCAGATCGTGATCGAGCACGAGGGAACGCGGGTCGTCTGGTCGGGCGACTACAAGCGTCGGCCGGATCCGACCTGCGCCCCGTTCGCGCCGGTTCCCTGCGACCTCTTCGTGACCGAAGCGACCTTCGGCCTGCCCGTCTTCCGTCACCCTCCGGTCGCGCAGGAGCTCGACAAGCTCCTGCGCGCTCGCGCGGCCAACCCCGACCGGGCGATCGTCGTGGGCGCCTACGGGCTCGGGAAAGCTCAGAGGCTGATCGCGCTCCTGCGAGCCGCGGGCTACGATCGGCCGCTCTACTTGCACGGTGCTCTCCTCCCTCTTTGCGCCCTTTACGAGGAGCACGGCATCCGGCTCGGGCCGCTCCTGCCGGCGACCGCCGGCGAGCGGGGGCGAGCCCGCCGGGAACTCGCGGGCGAGATCGTCTTGGCTCCGCCCTCCGCGCTCGCCGATCGCTGGATCCGCCGCCTGCCCGATCCGCTTCCTGCCCTCGCCTCGGGCTGGATGCGGGTGAAGCAACGAGCCAAGCAGCGCGGCGTGGAGCTCCCGCTCGTGATTTCCGACCACGCCGATTGGGACGAGCTCCTGGCTACCTGCGGCGAGGTCGAGGCCGAGGAGGTCTGGATCACCCACGGGCGGGAGGAAGCCCTCGTCCACGCCCTCGGCCTGCGCGGCATCCGAGCCCGCCCCCTCGCGCTCGCGGGCTACGAGGAGGAAACCGGCTGAAGCGGCGGGCCGCGAACGAATCGGGCCGGACGGGATCGCTCCCGCCCGGCCCACCGAGGTACAGGGAGGCTGAACAGACCCCGTTCTCTTAAGGCTCGGCACCGAGGCGAGCGAACCCCGGCGCGTGCAAGCGTCGCATCTCCCCCTGCATGGGCGGCCTCACTCGACGCCCTCGCCGGTCTGCCCTGCCCCTGCTAGCGCTTTCCTCCGAAGCACGAAGGGAGGCCCGGACGGTCATGCTCTGGGAAGTCTTCGCGATCCGCTACGCTCGGCTCGCGGCGCGCACCCGAAGAGAGAATTTCTTGGGCGTCGATCCGCACGATTCCGCGCCGATGCCGATCGACTTCTACGTCTGACTTCTGCGATCGGGGGATCGTGTGATCCTCGTCGACCTCGGCTTCGATGCCGAAGAAGCCGCCCGCCGCGGGCGCAGGATCGACCGGCTGCCACGCGAGGGCCTCGCCATGCTCGGCGTCCGTGCCGAAGAGATCCCGGACGTCATCGTCACCCATTTGCATTACGACCACGCCGGCACGCTCGACCATTTCCCCGCTGCCCGCTTCCACGTCCAGGAGGCCGAGCTCGCCTACACGACCGGGCGCTGCATGACCTATGCCGAGCTGCGCCGGCCCTACAGCGTCGAGCATGTCTGCGGCATGGTCCGGCGGGTTTTCGAGGGCCGGGTCGTGTTCCACGACGGCGACGAGGAGGTGGCGCCCGGCGTCACCGTCCACCGGGTCGGCGGGCACGCCAAGGGTATCCAGTGCGTCCGAGTCGCCACCGCGCGCGGCCCCGTGGTCCTCGCGTCCGACACCGCGCACTATTACGAGAACGTCTTGGACTATCGCCCGTTCCTCGTCGTGCACGACGTCGAGGCCACCTTGCGCGGCTACGATCGGCTGCGCGCGCTCGCCGGTGCCGTCGACCGCATCGTCCCGGGCCACGATCCGCTCGTGATGGAGCGCTATCCGGCGCCGGACGCGCGACTCGAGGGTGTGGTCGTGCGCCTGGACGTCCCACCCCGGACGTGAACCGGGGCCGGCCTCCTTCGAGCGAAGCCGAGGGAGGCTTCGTCGGCCGAGCCGACCCGCACCATCGCCGCGAGGAAACCCGGATGGAACGGCAGGATGCGTCCCGGTTCGGGCTCGTCACGACCACAGCCCCGAGCGAAGAGCGAGGCGATCGGGGCGCCGATATCGAGCGGGCCCACCGCAGGTCCTCTCGAGAGCCCGCAGACCACCGACCCGCCCCCTGCGAACGTCGACCGGAACGTCGGCCGATTCTCGTCCGGTCCGCTCCGCCCGTGACCCTGCCGTGACGTCCGCGCTTGCGGCCGAACGCCGCGTCGCTACCTCCCTCGCACAGCTCGCCTCGCCGAGGGGTGGGATGCAGGCCTTCGCCGAACTCTTGGAGCGCTTCCTCCATTGCCCGCAGCGCACGGGCAAGCTCGCGCTCCTGCGCGCCTATCTGCGCAGCACCCCCGATCCCGATCGGGGTTGGGCGTTGGCCGCCCTCGTCGGGACGCTCGATTTCCCGCACGCCAAGCCCGGGCTCGTCCGGACACTCCTGGCCGAGCGCACCGATCCCGTGCTGTTCGCCTGGTCCTACGACTATGTGGGCGATCTCGCCGAGACCGCGGCTCTTCTTTGGCCCGAGCCGGCCGAACGGCCGTCTCCGCCGCGGCTCTCGGAGGTCGTCGACCGACTCGCTTCGACGCCCAAGACGAAGCTCCCGGCTCTCTTGGCCGATCTCCTGGACGGGCTCGATGCGACCGGCCGCTGGGCGCTCTTGAAGCTCGTCACCGGGGGCTTGCGGGTCGGCGTCTCGGCCGGGCTCGTGCGTGAAGCGCTCGCCGACCTGGGCGGGGTCGATCCGACCCGCGTGGAAGAGCTCTGGCACGCCCAAGCGCCACCTTACGAAGCGCTCTTCGCCTGGCTCGAAGGTCGTGGCCCCGAGCCCGTGGGCGGGGCCGAGCTCGCCTTTCGGCCCTTCATGCTCGCTCACCCCCTCGAGGAGCCCGATCTCGCGGCGATCGCCGCCGCCCCCGAGGATTGGGCGGTCGAGTGGAAATGGGACGGGATCCGCGTCCAGCTCGCCGCCGCACCGTCGGGGGTGCGCCTTTATTCACGCGGCGGGGAGGAGATCGGAGCGAGCTTCCCGGAGCTGGTCGAGACCGCCCGGATGCACCGCCTCCATGCGGTCCTCGACGGCGAGCTCGTCGTCCTGCGCGATGCCCAGGTCGGCAGCTTCAACGATCTCCAACAGCGCCTCAACCGCAAGGAACCCTCGGCGCGGATGCTCGCCGAATACCCGGCCGGGCTTTTGCTCTACGATCTCTTGGCCGAAGGTGGGATGGATCTCCGCCCCCTCCCCTTCGCCACCCGGCGTGCTCGGCTCGAAGCTCTCGTCAGCCGCCTCGCCTGCCCGCGTCTGCGACTTTCGCCCCTCCTCGCTCCGGCTCCACCCGACGTGCTCGATCGGCTGCGCCGGGAGCCGCCGCATCCAGCCGTCGAAGGCCTCGTGCTCAAGCGTCGGTCGAGCCCTTATCTCGCCGGGCGGGTCAAAGGTCACTGGTGGAAGTGGAAGCGCGACCCGTTGACCGCCGACCTCGTGCTGCTCTACGCCCAGCGCGGCCACGGCAAACGGTCCTCCTTCTATTCCGACTACACCTTCGGTGCTTGGCGGGAGGGGTCGGAGGGCGCGGAGCTCGTGCCCGTGGCGAAAGCCTATTCGGGCTATACCGACGAGGAGCTCGTCCGACTCGACCGCTGGATCCGCGAGCACACGATCGAACGCTACGGCCCCGTGCGCGCGGTCGAGCCGGCGCTCGTCTTCGAGATCGGCTTCGAGGGGATCCAACGCTCGACCCGGCACAAGTCCGGGATCGCGCTGCGATTCCCTCGTGTCCTGCGGATCCGCTGGGACAAACCCGCGATCGAAGCCGACCGGCTCGAGACCCTCGAAGCGCTGCTCGCACCGTCCGTCGCCGCCCGAGCAGCGGGCTCGGGCGGCATCGGGCGGCCGCTCGCGCAGTCCGCGTAAAAAAAGCCCGCCGGCGAGCCGGCGGGCGAGTGCACAGGGAGGCCAGTGAAAAAGGGGACCTCAAGCCCGGCTCGGAGCCGCGCTCGACGTGGCTCCGGTCGCGGTCTCGAGCGGCGGCAGGAGGCCGTCGGCGTTCACCCCGACCTCTTCCCGCCAAGGCCGCCAGCGCTCGAGCGCGACGAGACCGATCACGAGGAGCACGGCGAAGCCGAACGCGAGCCACGGGAAGGGAACGCCCAGAACCTTGTCGAGGGTGAGCTTGCCGGCGCCCCCTTCGAGCAGGACGGGCCGGAGCGTGGGCTCGAGGTAGGTGAAGGCGAGCGCACCCAGGAGCCCGCCCGCGAGGGTGAACCAGGCATCTTTGTAGCCGGCTCCGATCTGGGCGAGCGTGGTGCCCGGGCAGGCTCCGGTCAGCGCGATGCCTGCGCCCAGGATCAGCCCGCCCACGATGTCGGCCGACCAGATCGCGGCCTTGGGATGGAGCCCCGAGAGCCCGGTCGCGACGAGCGCACCGATCACCACGAGCCCGGCTGCGACACCGGAAAGGAAGATCTTGAGCATCAAGAAGTTGCGCAATTGCAGCTGGCCCAGGATGACGGCCGGTTCGAAGACGCGCGACTTTTCGAGCAGGAAGCCGAAGACCACGCCCATGGCGAGGCCCAAGAGGACGGCGGAGAGGACCGACATCGGAAACACTCCTCACACGCGCCGCAGGAGATGAGCCACGGCGATCCCACCCGCGAAGGTCGCGGCGATCGCCACGAAGGATCCGACGGCGAGCTGGGCCATGCCCGAGAGCCCGTGGCCGGAGGTGCAGCCGTCGGCGATCCGGGCCCCGGCGAGCATCAAGAAGCCCCCCAGGAAGGCGAGGAGGAAGCGGGTCGCCGGGCTCTTCGTGCCGAGAGCACGCTCCCAAACCGGGGCGATGCCGGCGCGACGGGCCCCGGAGAGGCGGGAGGAGAGGAAGGCGCCCAGGGCGATGCCCAGGACGAGCGCGACCTGCCACCAGTTCTTGGCCCCCGACAGGTGCTTGGCGGCGTAGTCGATCTGCTGGATGGCCGGATCGACCCAGGCGGCGAGCGTGGCCGAGACCGTGACGAAGGAGGACGAGGCCCCGAGGGCCGTACCGATCAGGAGGAAGGCGGGGATCTGCAGGAGTCCCAAAAGCGCACCGCCCAGGTAAGGCGACCAGGCGCGGTCGGTGAGCGCGGGCATCGACGATCTCCCCTACGAACCCGAGGGTGTAGCTGCGCGACAGCTAATATTAGAAATTTCCGAAATCAAGGGGGGGGATCGCCGATCGTCGCAACCGTGGCCGATCGGGAAAGCGGGTTCAGGAGCCGGGTGCGAGCAGTCGGCGGGCGTGGTCGAGACCGTGCCGGGCGCCGGCTCGGCCGAGCCCCTGACCGACCAGTCGGGAGGGCGGACGATCCAGGAACCGACGGGTGACCTCCTCGGCCGGTGCCGGCTCGCCGAGCAGGAACCCTTGGACGTAATCGCAACCGTATTCGGCCAGCATCCGCAGCTGGGCGGGGCTCTCGACCCCTTCGGCGATGACCTTGAGATTGAGACTGTGGGCCATCGCGATCAGCGAGCGGACGATCGCCGCATCGCTGCCGCTTTCCTCGATGCCTTGGATGAAGGAGCGGTCGATCTTGAGCGAGGCGCCCGGGAAGGCGCGGAGATGGTTAAGCGAGGAGAAGCCGGTCCCGAAATCGTCGAGCGAGACCCGCACCCCGATCTGCGAGAAGGCGGCGAGCATCCGGCGAACCTCCCCCGGCTTCTGCAGCAGATGGCTCTCGGTGATCTCGAGCTCGAGCAGCCCGGGCGGTAGGCCGTGCTGGTCGAGCAGTCGGGCGAGCAGCGGAGCGAGCCCGGCTTCGTGCATCTGCCGTGGTGAGAGGTTGACCGCGAGGGAGAGCTCGCGGTGGCCGACACGGTGCCAAGCGGCGAGCTGGGCACAAGCGGTGACGAGCACCCACTCGCCGATCGGCACGATCAGTCCGGTCTCCTCGGTCAGGTGGATGAACTCACCGGGCGCGATCAGGCCGAGCTCGGGATGGCGCCAACGGATCAGTGCCTCGAAACCGATCAAGCGACTGGATCGGACCTCGAGCTGGGGCTGATAAAAGAGGCAGAACTCGTTGTCGGCGACGGCCTGGCGCAGGCTCCGCTCGAGGGCTTGGCGACGGGCCTGCTTTTGCCGCATCTCGCCGGTGTAGCGGTAGATGCCGCCGACCTTGCCGGCCTTGGCGGTGTACATGGCGGCATCGGCGCTCGAGAGCAGCTCCTCGATACCGGTCGCGTCGCGCGGGTAGACGGCGATCCCGATCGAGGCACCGACCTCGACCTCGTAGCCGCCGAGCTCGACCGGCCGCCGGATCGCCTCGAGGAGCCGTTCCGCTTGGCCGACCGCGGCATCGGGGTCGTCGAGATCGGTGAGCACCACGGTGAACTCGTCGCCGCCGAGCCGTGCGACCAAGTCGCTCGCCCGGACCACGCTGCGCAAGCGCCCGGCGATCAGTTGGAGCAATCGGTCGCCGGCATTGTGCCCGTAGATGTCGTTGACCGGCTTGAACCGGTCGAGGTCGACGAGGAGGAGCGCCACGCAATGGCCGAAGCGTGCCGCCCTGGCCAAGCTACGGGTCAAGAAGTCCTGAAGGAGATAGCGGTTCGGCAGACCGGTCAGCTGATCGAGCTGGGCGATCTCGGCCAGCCGACGCTCGGCACGGTGGCGCTCGATGGAGTAGCGGATCGATCGGTCGAGAAGGGGTGCGGTGATCTCGCCCTTGACCAGATAATCCATGGCGCCGGCGCGCATCGCTTCGAGGTCGATCTCGCGGCTGCCTTGGCCGGTGAGCACGATGAACGGTGTCGAGCCGCCCCGCTCCACCGCCTCGCGCACGAGCTCGAGGCCGGTGCGCTCGCCGAGCCGGTAGTCGACGAGACAGACATCGTGCCGTCCCTCACGGATCGCTGCCAGGGCGGCATCCCAGTTGCGCTCCCAATCGAGCCGCAAACGGCCACCGAAGATCTCGCCGAGAAGCTCACGCGTCAGCAGATAGTCGTCCTCGTCGTCGTCGATCAGCAGGATCCGTGGACATTCCCCACCGGGCGGGAGATCCCGCTCGGCACACGGCCCGGTGACCGAGGCCGCCGTGCCGCGAGCATGGCCGAGGCAGTAACGGACGACCCGCTCCAGCCGCTCGGCGGTCAGCCCGGCCTTTTCGAGGTAATAGGCGGCGCCGGCATCCTGCGCGGCGTGGTCGACCGAAGGATCGCCCGCACCGGTCAAGAGCACCATCGGCACGCGACGAACGGTGCGCGCCTGCTCGAGGAAGGCGAGGCCGGAGGATCGGCCGATCCGCCAATCGACGAGACAGAGGTCGATCGACTCGCGAGCGAGCAGCGTCAGCGCCTCCTCGACGCCGGTGGCGGTCAGCACGAGGGTCTCGGGGCCCAAGCCTGCGGCCAGGAGCTCGCACAGGAGGGCGAGGTCCTCCTCGTCGTCGTCGATCACGAGGATCCGCGGCATGGCCTCGGCCGGCTCGGGCTCAAGCCGCTCGCTGCGAGCACTCGGGTGGCAGGGCGACGATCTGGATCCAGTAACGGCAGAGCACGTTGACCGCCTCGACCAGCCCGCCGAAGGTGACCGGCTTGGTGATGAACGAGCTGACCCCGAGACCGTAGGTCCGGACGATGTCCTCCTCGGCGCGCGAGGTGGTGAGGACGACGACGGGGATGCGGCAGAGTTGCGGGTCGGCCTTGAGCTCGCGCAGCGCTTCGCGGCCATCCTTCCGCGGCATGTTGAGATCGAGGAGGATCACGCCCGGGTACGGCTGGCCGGCCAGGGAGGCCCAGCGCCCTTCGCGGCGCAGATAGGCGAGCAGCTCCTCGCCGTCCTCGACGAAGTGGATCTCGTTGGCGAGCCGGTTCTCGGCGAACGCCTCCTCGATCATCATCCGATCGTCCGGGTCGTCCTCGGCGATCAGGATGGTGATCGGGCGCACTGCGGCGAGACTCATGGCTGGCTCTCCGTCGCCGGCTGGCGGACCGGCAGGTCGATGATGAAGGTGGCGCCCTCGCCCGGCGTGCTCTGCGCCGTGATCGTCCCGCCGTGGCGCTCGACGATCTTGCGGCAGGTGGCGAGGCCGATGCCGGTACCTTCGTACTCGGCTCGGGTATGGAGCCGCTGGAAGATCCCGAAGATGCGCTCGGCATACTTCATGTCGAAGCCGATCCCGTTGTCGCTCACCCGGATCTCGACCCGCGACTCGCCACTCGGCGCGATCCTGGTCGCGGCCGTGACCTCGACCCGTGGCGGCACGCCGGGACGATGGAATTTGAGGGCGTTGGCGATCAGGTTCTGGAACAGCTGGCGCATCTGGGTGGGGTCGGCATCGATGGTCGGCAGAGGCATGGCCACGACCTCGGCACCCGAGCCCTCGATCCGCATCTGCAGATCGGACAGCACGCCAGCCATCACCTCGCTCAACGCTAGCGGCACGAACGGTCGGGCCTTGGTCGTGACCCGCGAATAGTCGAGCAGATCGTTGATGAGCGATCGCATACGCTTGACCGCGCCCTGCATCCGCTCGATGTACATTTGCCCGTCTTCGCCGAGCGCCGCTTGACAGCGTTGCTTGAGCCGGTCGCCGAACGCTTCGATCTTGCGGAGCGGCTCCTGGAGGTCGTGCGAGGCGATCGAGGCGAACGATTCGAGCTCCTGGTTGGATCGACGGAGAGCCGCCTCGCGCGCCTTGAGCTCGCTGATGTCGGTGTGCAGGACCACGAGCCCGCCATCGGCGGTCCTGTGCTCGTTGATCAAGATCCAACGACCATCGGTGAGCTGCCGCTCCATCACCCGGTCGGCCTGCCGATGCTGGGCCATCCGCTGGTGGAAGCGGACCTCGGGATCGGTGTCCGGTGGCACCGGGTCGATCCCGCAGGCGATCTCGGCGCGGACCAGATCGGCATAGGCGAGCTGTACCTGCAGCTTGTCCGCCAGCTTGGGGTAGAGTTCGACCAAACGACTGTTCCACGTCACGAGCCGCCCGGCCGGATCGAACAGCGCGAAGCCGTGCGGGATACTCTCGATGATCGCCGTCCGGGTCCGGGTCTCCGCCGCCGCGGCGGCGAGTTCCGCCTCCTTGATGCGGGTGGCGTCGAGGATCACCCCGTCCCAGACGACCGAGCCATCTGCCAAACGGTGCGGGCGAGCGAGCGCATGCGTGTATTTGCGCTTCCCGTCGCGTGTGATGATGGTCGCCTCGACGTCCCAGATGGAGAGCGAGCGGGAAGCAGCGAGCAGCCGTTCGCGAAACGTCGCATAGTATTCTGGACCGTGGCAATCGAAAAGCGCCTGTGGGTCGGCGATGATCTCGGCCGGCTCGACGCCGAACAAATCCTTGGCGGCGTCACTGATGTAGGTATAACGGATGCTTCCGTCGGGCTTCACCACACGCTGGTAGATGACGCCGGGGATCGTCTTGGCCAGGGCCGCGAACTGCTCGGTGGCGCTCCGCAAAGCGGCTCGTCTGCGCTCGGCCTCGATCACCGAGCGGGCGAGGAGGGAGAGAATCTCGAGTGCGTACTGCTCGGCTCGATCGAGCTGCAGGGGGCGAGAGCCGACCAGGACGATCGCTGCCACGAGCTCGCCGGCATGGCTGTGGATCAGCCGGCGCGCGGTGGCCAGGCCGGCCGCCGCGCAAAGGCGCTGCAGCTCTTCGAGCGAACTTTCGAGCCCGGTAGACTCGCGGCTCCACGACGAGCCGAGTTCCGCGATCGGCCTCGGCGGTTCCGTCGGGGCGACCCGGACACGGTCGGACGAGTCGCCGGCGCACCAGAGCAGGAGGCCGTGCGCCGGAGCGAGCAGACTTCCGAGGACATCCGCTATCCGACCGAGCATGACCGTGGGGTCGGTCCCGGCGACGATGTGCTCCAGCACCTCGTTCTGCGCCTGCAACAGGATCTCGAGACGGTCACGGCCGTCCGTGGTCGGCCGATCGCCCGCCTGTACGGTCGTGGCCACGGGCGATCCCGGTGCGGTCGCGATGGTCTCTCGTACCAACATGCCGCTGTCGGCCTCCGTCTCCTCGGCCCGATCCCGGACCGCTGCCGTTCCGATGAGGCGGAGTATCCTGGCTGCCCTTTAACGGTTGGTTACGACGAGCCGGGGATCTCGTCGGGTGCATCCTCCCTCGGCCATGCGCCGTGCATACCGGGCAGCGCTGGGGGGTGGCGACAGTTAGCTCGGCCTTTACCGGGCAGCTTTTAGAAGCCGCGGCCGAGCGCGTTTGCGAGGAGGGCGAGGTCGGCCATGAGTCCGGCTGGTTCGGCAACGGCGACGTGGCGATCGGCTCCCGTGGGCGCCGAGGAGCCGACCCCACGGCGGCGGACCCGCGTCGAGGAGCTCGAGCGCCAGATCGAGCGGCTTCTTCCGAGGCTGCGGATCGCCGTGATCTTCGGTGGCGACAAGTCGGCCGAGGGAGCTGTCATCAACCGTACGGTCAATCCTCGGCCGTGGAAAAGCTACGAGAAGGTCGCCCACGACATCGCCGAGGCTCTGCGACGGATCGGCTTCCGCGAGGTCGTGACGTTGCCGGACGACATGCAGCTCGGGGAGCGGCTGCGACGTAGCGGGACGCATCTCGCTTGGCTCAACACCGGGGGTGTGCAGGGCTTCGGCGCGATGTCGCACGCCGCCGCGATGCTCGAGATGTTCGGTGTGCCCTATCTCGGACACGACCCGATCACGACGAACATCCTCGACACCAAGCACCTCTTCAAGCGCGAGCTCGCGCTCCTGGGTCTGCCGACCGCGCCTTTCATGGCTTGGCATCCGGCGCGTGGGCCTTTGGGGCCGCGACGCAACCCGCGCTTTCTCCAGGCGTTCGGCGATCATTCGGGTCCCTTCGTCGTGAAACCGGTGTCCGGCCGGGCTTCCCACCATGTGCGCGTGGTCGAGGACGTGGCCGATCTCGAGGAGGCGGTCGCCGAGGTCTACGCGGCCACCGACAACCACGTTCTGATCGAGACGTTCTTGCCCGGCTCGGAATATTGCGTTGCGGTCGCCGGTGCCGTGATCGCACGGGGCGGCCGGCTCGTTCGCCTTAACGCTCCCTTCACCTTCTCCGCGATAGAACGTCGGCTCGACGACGACGAGCGGATCTTCACGTCGATGGATCAGCGACCGATCACCAGCGATCGCGTGCGGCTCTTGACCGCCGAGACCGATCGAGAGGTTCACGCCCGGCTCCACGAGCTCGGTCGGGCGGTCTTCGAGGAGCTCGACCTCGAGGCGTTGATCCGGCTCGATGTGCGAGCCGATACGGCGGGTCGACTCTACATCCTCGAGGCCAATCCGAAACCGGACCTCGCCGCGCCCTCGGCCGAGAAGACCAGCCTCGTCTGCGTCGGGCTGCCGGCCGAACGCATGAGCTACGACGACCTCGTTCTCGGTCTGCTCGCCGATCGGCTCGACCTGTTGTTCTGCCGGCGTCGCGGCAGCGCACATCGCCTGCTCGAGCTGCTCGACTGAGGCGAGGGGGTGGGCACGGGCTCGGCCATGCGGGTACGAGGTAGCGTGTTGCGCAACCGCTTCCTCGACGCTCTGGCCATGGCGCTCGTGGCCGGCCTCTCCTTCTTCTTGCTGCTCTACGTCGGATACGGAGAGGCGCAACGCAACTTCGAGCGCTTCCACGTCGACAAGCTGGCCGCGCAGGGGAGGATGCTGCAGGCGGCCATCGAAAGCTATCTGCGTCGCGATCTTCCGCTTTCCCAATATGTCGGGTTCCGCGCCCGGGCCGAGCGTCTGCGCGCTTCCGACGAGCAGATCCTGGCCCTGGCCGTCCACGATGCCGGCGGCAAGCCGATCTTCACGAGCGGGGACACGGAGATCGCGCTCCTTCCGGCGGTACCGGAGCGTGGCCGGATCACGGTCGACGGGGGTGAGGTCCGCAAGGATCGGCGGTATCTGCAGCTGGTGCTGCCGCTCGCCAATCGGTACGAGCGGGTCGGCAGCCTCGTCCTCACGGTCGGCTGGCCGGCGATCGAGCGCGCGGTATCGACCCAGTTCCTGCCACTAGCCTATTTGGCGCTGTGCCTTTCCGTGCTGTTCGCCGCCGCGGTCGGCTTCGGCCGCGACTGGTTGGCGCGTCAGCGCGTACCCTGGCTGCAAATCTTGTACGCCAGTCTGTTCCTCGCGATGGCGGGGGCGGTCGTCACGAGCATGGTCCAGCTCTACAGCCGGGGCGCGCAGCTCGAAGCCAAGGCGCTCGCCGACTCGCTCGGCCAGCGCATGACCGAGATCATGGGCTTCCACCTCGACCTCCGGCAGCTCCAGGGTCTCGATCGCGCTTTCGGCGAGTATCGTCGCCTCAACCCGGACATCGGCGCCGTGGCACTCGTCGTCGATGGACGGATCGCGATCCATACCGATCCTTTCATGGTCGGACGGCCCTGGAGCAGTGACGCCTCGACGTACGAGTACCGGGTCGACGTGACCCCATCCGACAGTCCGCAGCGCGTCGAGGTGGCCGTCACCCTGCCCGAAGACATCGTCTACGGACGGGTTCTACACAACGCCAAGAACTTCTTGGCGTTGTTCGTAGCCTCGGCGTTCCTCGCCAACCTGTTTCTGCAACTCGCCGGAACACTCCACCGGGCTGGTCCGGCCGCGAGCGACGCGACCGGGGAAAAGGCGCTCGCGCTGATCAAGCCGGTGTTCTACGTCGCGATGTGCGTCGAGCATCTGATCTATCCGTTCTTGCCGCAGCACGTCCGGAGCGAGCTCGCAGCCGGTGGTTTCTCGGAGAGCCTCGCTGGCCTGGTGATCACGATCTACTATTTGTTCTTCGCTCTCACTCTCGTACCGGCCGGATATCTGGTCCAGCGTTTCGGCTCGCGGCGGGTGATGACGATCGGGCTCCTGCTCACGGCATCGGGACTGCTCGCGCTCCTTCTTCCGGGAAGTCTGCTGCCGCTCGTGCTCGGCCGGACGTGTGCCGGCATCGGCCAGGCTCTGCTGTTGATCGGTGTGCAGTCCTACATCCTCGCCGTCGCGGCACCCGAACGTCGGACTCAGGGCGCGGCGATCATCGTCTTCGGGTTCCAGGGCGGCATGATCGCCGGAATGGCGATCGGATCGTTGCTGGTCGTCAATCTCGGTCCCGGCGGTGTGTTCGCGCTCGGTGCCGTCGCCGCGGCGCTGACCGCGCTCTACGCCAGGATCGTGATCCCGGCCCAGACCGGCAAAAGCCGCGAGGAAGACGGGCTCTCGGCCGCCCTCGAGCGGCTCGCTTGGGAGCTCGGCCAAGCGCTGCGCAGCCGCAGCCTGCTCGCGACGATGGGTTTCGTCGGGATCCCGGCCAAGGCCGTGCTGACCGGCGTGGTCGTCTTCGCGCTGCCGCTGCTCATGACCGAGCAGGGCTATCGGCACGAGGACATCGGTCAGATGCTGATGATCTACGCCGGCAGCGTGATCGCCGCGAGCAGTGCCGTGGCCCGGCTCGTCGATCGTCGTGGCCGGACCGTCCTGGTCCTCGGGATCGGCGGGCTGGTCAGTGGCCTGGGTCTTTCGGCGATCGCCCTGGCCGATACGGCTTTGCTCGGCCACGGCAGCTACGCCGGAATTCTCCAGACCACCATGCTGGCAATCGGTATTCTCGTCGTGGGTGGGGCGCACGGGCTGATCAATGCGCCGATCGTCACGCACGTGGCGGATCTCGATCTGGCCCGACGGATCGGTGCGGGTGGTGCGACCGCGGCTTACCGCTTCCTCGAGCGGATCGGTCACGTCGCGGGTCCGGTGCTCGTCGGTCAGCTCTTGATGTTGACGGGCCAGATCGGCTCCGCCCTGCAAGGGATCGCGCTCGTCGTCGCGATCCTCGGCCTCCTCTTCCTGGCGACGCAGTGCCGAACGGCGGGTCGGGAGCATACCGGCTCGCCATCCGGCCGGTTGCTCGGGCTCCATCTCGACCCGCCCAACCTCACGTTCCTCCTCGCGATCGACGCCGAGGGGCTCCCGCCCGTCGACCGGCCCGGCCGCAGATTGCGCGCCGTGGCACCGGCAGAACCCGATCCAGCGGATCCGGAGGGAGCGCGTCGCCTCGTGGCGTTCCTCGCGCCGATCCTCGCGGATCTTCCGGCCGGCAGCGCGCTGCGGCTCGTCGGCTGTGGCGATGCCGCTTCCTACCGGGCCGCGATCCGTCGGATGCCGATGGTCGAGTTGCACTTGGTGGCGGATCCGGCCTCTTGGTTCGAGGAGCTGCGCGTCTTTCTCGGCCGGGAAGCCGAAAGGGCTTCCGGGTCTCGAGAGCCGGCCGGAAGCCTGGCCAGGGCTCTGGCCGAGCACGGCCACGGCGCGCGGCGGGCCCGGCGCCCGTTCGTCTGGGTCCGGCCGACGCTCATCCAGCGGCGGCACGCGGTGGAGCCCGTCGTGTCCGCCTGATCGCCACTCGGCACACTCCGAGTGCCACCTCCGAGGAGCTTTGCCACGATGTCGGACACTCGCTCGCTCTCGCTGCAGCGTCGTCGTCTCGCCGCCCTCGCATTGGGCGCATTCGGCCTGCTCGTCGTGCCGCCCACCGCTTTCCCGGCGGTCCCGGCGGTCGGGCTCGCGAGCTGGTTCAAGGTCGACCCGGCCCGGGCCTCCGACTGGCGGGTCGAGCCGGTCGAGGGAGACCCGCTGCAGGCGGTCGTTCGCCGGGTCTTCCCGGCCGCCGGCCCGCTGCGTCGCGTCCTGGTTCTCTATCCTCGCCCTTCGCCCGCTTACGACATCGCGATCAGCAAGGTCCTCGAAGTGTTCGTCAACAAAGGTCTCAATGCCGAGTTTCTGGCGTTCAACTACCAGAATGACGATGGCCGTGGCGCGGCCGCCCTGCAGATGGTGGAGGACGGAGGTATCGACCTCGTCTTCGCAATGGGCTCGGAATCAACCGCCTGGCTTCATCAGTACTATCGTAGAGGAGCGGTACCCGTGGTCACGATCTGCGCGAAAGACCCCGTGGCACTCGGCCAGATCGCGAGCTACGACGAAGGCAGCGGGACCAACTTCGCCTTCACCTCCCTGAACATGCCGATCGAGGTGCAGCTCGCTTATCTCCTGGACTTCAAGCCGGGCCTGCGCAACCTCGGTATCCTCGTGGACGGCAAGAACATCAGCGCCGTACGCACCCAGGCCAAGCCGATGCAGCAGGCGGCAGCTGCCCAAGGTATCGCGGTCCAGTACCTGTCCGTGCAGAATCCCGCCAAAGCCAAGGAAGAGCTCGCCAAGTTGGTCTCCGAAGCGGTCGGTCAGATGCGCGCGAGCGATCCGGCGCTCGACCGCAGCCTGTTCTGGATCACCGGCAGCACCGCCGTGTTCAAGGAGATCGCGACGATCAACGCCCATGCCGGCCGGGTCCCGGTGGTCAGCGCCGTTCCGGAGGTCGTTCAGGAAGGTGACGACAGCGCGGTCCTCTCGATCGGTATCAGTTTCGAGAGCAACGCCAACCTGGCTGCCCTCTACGCCGTCGACATCCTCACCGGTCGAGCCGTGCCGGGCCGGCTCAAGGTCGGGATCGTCTCGCCACCGGACATTGCGATCAACTTTCGGCGGGCGCGACAAATCGGTCTCGACATCCCGATCGGCTTCTTCGAGAGCGCCAATTACATCTACGATTACGAGGGGCGCCTGGTCCGACGGCTGGGCGAGCCGGTCGCGGTCCGCCCGTCGCGCTGAGCGCGAGCCCGGCCGGGTCGTGCGCCCCCGAGCGGCGCGCGGCCCGGCCGGCTACTCGACGATGCGGTCGACCTTGTAGTCCTTGGCCTCGCGCGCCCAGGCGAAGGTCACGAGCTCGCCGATCAGCCCCACGGCGAGGATCTGGATGCCGAGCACGACCATCAACGTCGAAAGGATCAGCGCCGGCCGATCGCCCAAAGGCACACCCAGCGCCAGTCGCTCGAAGACCAGCCAGGCGGTGGCGAGCGCGCCGCATGCCAGGATCAAGAAGCCGAATCCACCGAAGAACCGGAACGGCTTTTTGAGGAATTTCAAGAGGAAGTAGAGGGTCACCACGTCGAGGAGGAGGCTCGGCCAGGAGCCGGCGCGGCCGAGGCCGGGGCCGGCGCGGCCGGGCGCCGGAGCCGGCAATTCCTCGACGGTGAAGCCCTGCGCCTGGGCGATCAGGGGAAGGAAACGATGCTGGTTGCCGTAGAGGCTGAGCTCGGCGGCGACCCGCGCGCGCATCGCCCGGATCGGGCTGCGGACGTCCTCGAGCCGGCTCTGCAGGAGGAGGTCGAGCAGCCGCTCGAGCTTGCCTTTGCCGACCTGCCCCGGCGGCCGGCGGGCTAGGGTGACGATGTCCGCGTCACCCGTCTCGAGGGTGCGGACCAGCCGCGGCAGCTCGGCCGGATCGACCTCGAGTTCGGTCGCCACCGTGAGCACGATCGCCCCGCTCGCGTGACGCAGGCCGACGGTGAGTGCCGCCGCTTCCCCCATCGGACGGGCGAAGGTCAAGATCTCGATCCCGCCGCCCTGCCGACGGATCGCCTTGAGTGCCTCGAGCGTGGCGCGCTGCGGCCCGTCGATCACGTAGATCACTTCGAAGCGACGACCGAGCGGGGCCAGTCCACGACACAGCTGCGCGTGCAGCTCGGCGATTCGCGGCTGCTCGCGGAGAACCGGCACGACCACGGACAGCTCGGCCGCGGCGGCGGCCATGGGAGCGATCCCGAGCTCGGCGGTCATCGATCGGATCCCGCTTTCGAGGTGGAGGATTCACGGTGGAGGAGAAGCGTCGGCCGGGCGGGCGGCGAGCAAACGGAACAGCTCGAGCCGCGACGTGCGGACGCTGTGCAGGAGATAGCTCAAGAAGGCGAGGAACAGGAGAAAAGCGGCGAGCGCGCCCGAGAGCATGACCACGCCCTGGAAGGCGACCCCGGGCTCGGCGCGCGTCAGGACGAAGAGGGTGGCAGCCGAACAGCCGACCAGCGCGGCCAGCCCGCCGGTCCCCAAAAGCCAGCGCATGGGGCGCCGGGTGAAATCGAGGATGGTCGCGATCACGACCAGGTCGACGAGCACCTTGTAGATCCGCGAGAACCCGTATTTCGAGCGGCCGAAGCGACGCGGATGGTGCCGCACCTCGATCTCCGCGATCCGCGCGCCGGCGAGGCTCGCCATGGCCGGGATGAAGCGATGCATTTCGGCGTAGAGCGGGATCTCTTTGATGAGCTCGGCACGGTAGGCTTTGAGCGAGCAGCCATTGTCCTTGATCGGCACACCCGTGATCCACCCGATCAGACGGTTGGCCACCTTCGAGGGCAGGACCCGCGACCAGTGGTCCTTGCGCGCCTTGCGCCAGCCGACCACGAGATCGAAGCCCTTGTCGATCTCGGCCAAGAAGCGCGGAATGTCTTGGGGATCGTTCTGCAGGTCGCCGTCCAGGGTGACGAGGATGCGCCCGCGGGCGTGCTCGATCCCGGCGGCCATGGCCGCGGTCTGGCCGTAGTTCCGCCGCAGCTTGACGAGGCGGAGCTTGGGTTTGCCGTCGCGCGGCAGCTCGAGGGCGCGGGCGAAGGTGGCATCGCGCGAGCCGTCGTCGACCAGGAGCAGCTCGACCGTCAAAGGCAGCGGCGCGAGCGCGGCGGCGATCGCCTCGAACAACGGGCGAACATTGTCCTCCTCGTTGTAGAGGGGAACGATGATCGAGAGGTCCGGACTCATCGCCCGCCAGAATCCACGAATCGGGCGCCGCCGAAAAGGCCGGCATCCTCGCCGATGTCGTACGGCGATGCGATTGCGCCGCCACGTGACGCGGACGACGCGGCAACCGGGCGCACTTCGGCCGCCGCAATTCGCCGGCCGAGGACGCGCGGCGATCGGCGGATCGTCTCACCGAGGCCTGTATCGGAAGATCCCGTGTCTCGCTCGCAACAAGTGTGGTTGCGCCAAAGTCACGATACGATCGCTGTCAACCGAGCGTAGACACCGTCGGATACGCATTCGAACAACGAGCATCGGACTGTTGCAGATCTTCGCCGAATCGCTTAGTGCCACTCCCGTCAGCTCGCGCCGGTACGAGATTGTCGCCGCGGTCCGGGGCTTGCCCGCCCGGGTCGGTCGAGAAGAAGGAGGAGAACGACATGCCGGAGCTGCCCGTGAGCTCGCGTCGCCGCTTCCTTCTGGGGCTGGCGGCGGGTCTGCCGATCTCGGGCCTCGGCTGGCGGGCAGCACTCGCCACGGTCCCGGTTCGGCAGATCGCCCTGCATCACCGGCACACCGGCGAGGCCTTGCGAACCGTCTACTTCGCCGACGGCCGCTATCTCGACGAGGGCTTGCGCTCGATCAACCGGCTCCTGCGCGACTGGCGGACCGACGAGATCGTCGAGATCGACCCGCAGGTCCTCGACATCGCCTACGTCCTGCAGCAGCAGCTCGAGTTGAACGGCCCCCTCGAGGTCCTCTCGGGCTACCGCTCGCCCGAGACCAACGCCATGTTGCGCCGGCGCTCGCGCGCGGTGGCGCGCAACAGCCTGCACATGTACGGCATGGCCGTCGACCTGCGCTTCCCCGGCGTGCCGCTCGAGCGCGCGCACCGGGCGGCGTTGGCGCTGCAGGCGGGCGGCGTCGGCTACTATCCGGGGGCCGAATTCATCCACCTCGACAGCGGACCGGTGCGCTCCTGGACCCAGCTCGGCCGGGTGCAGAGTGGTCGCGACGGCGGCGTGCCGCGCGGCTTCGCCTCGAGCCGGCGCGCCCAGGCGCGGCGCAACCGGCTGGCCCGACTCAAGAATCGGCTCCAGGCCGCCCGCCGCTGAAGCGGGATCCGCTCCCGAGCGCCGGAGGCGTCGCGTTGACAAGCCGCTCCGGGCACGGTTAAGCGGCGCCGCCTCTCGACCGTCCTTGTGGGGCCGGTCTTCCGAGGCCGGAGACGGGCAGCGCTCATGGATCATCTCGACGAGCTCGAGGCCGAGAGCATCTTCATCCTGCGCGAGGCCAAGGCCAAGCTCGACAAGCTCGCGATCCTCTGGTCGCTGGGCAAGGATTCGAACGTCGTCATTTGGCTCTGCCGCAAAGCCTTCTTCGGCCACGTGCCGTTCCCGGTGATGCACATCGACACCGGCAAGAAGTTTCCCGAGATGTACGCCTTCCGCGACCGCTACGCGAAGGAATGGGGCCTCAACTTTCTCCGAGAGGAATGCCCGCCGCTCGAGGCGACCGACCCGACCCTGCCACCGGCCGCCCGTTCGGCGGCGCGCAAGACCCTCGGGCTCAAGGCGGCGATCCAGAAGCACGGTTTCGAGGGTCTGATCCTCGGCATCCGCCGCGACGAGGAGGCGATCCGCGCCAAGGAGCGCTACTTCAGCCCGCGCGACGAGACCGGGCAATGGCAGCTCAAGGACCAGCCCCCCGAGTTCTGGGGCCAGTACATGACGAGCTTCCCGCAGGGTACGCACGTGCGGGTCCATCCGATCCTGCACTGGACCGAGCTCGACATCTGGAAATACACCCGGCGCGAGGGGATCCCGGTCATCGAGCTCTATTTCGCCAAGGACGGCAAGCGCTACCGCTCGCTCGGCGACCAGGACATCACCTTCCCGGTGCCGAGCCGGGCCGACACGCTCGATGCGATCATCGCCGAGCTCGAGACCACGCGGACCCCCGAGCGCGTCGGCCGGGCGATGGACCACGAGGCCGAGGACAGCTTCGAACGCCTGCGGGCCGCGGGCTACATGTGAGGGCGCTCCACGCCCTCCCGACGGACGGGACCACCATGCCGCACACGAGCGGGGCCGCCGAGGCGCGGCCGCTTCGGATCGTCATCGTCGGCCACGTCGATCACGGCAAGTCGACCTTCGTGGGTCGGCTCCTCCACGAGACCGGTTCCTTGCCCGAGGGCAAGCTCGAGGCGGTCGAGGCCATGTCGGCGCGCCGCGGTATGCCTTTCGAATGGGCCTTCGTGCTCGATGCCATGCAGAGCGAGCGCGACCAGGGCGTCACGATCGACACGACCCAGATCCGCTTCAAGACGGCAGCGCGGCCCTATCTCGTGATCGACGCTCCGGGCCACAAGGAGTTCTTGAAGAACATGGTGACGGGTGCCGCCCAGGCCGAGGCGGCCCTCCTCGTCATCGACGCTGCCGAAGGGATCCAGGAACAGTCGCGCCGGCACGGCTATCTCCTCCATCTCCTCGGCATCCGTCAGGTGGCGGTGCTCGTCAACAAGATGGACCTCGTGGGCTTCTCGGCCGACCGGTTCGGCAGCGTCGCGGAAGATTTCCGGGCCTATCTCGCCGAGCTCGGGGTGCAGCCGACCTGCATCGTGCCGATCTCCGCCCGCGAGGGCGACAATCTCGTCCGGCACAGCCCGCGGATGCCCTGGTACCAGGGGCCCTCGGTGGTCCAAGCACTCGACTCCTTCGCCTACACGAGCCTGCCGGTCGACCGACCGCTGCGGATGCCGGTCCAAGATGTCTACAAGTTCGACGAGCGGCGGATCGTGGCCGGGCGGATCGAGGCCGGCCGGCTCGCGGTCGGCGACACGGTGCTCTTCTCGCCCTCCAACAAGACCGCCAAGATCCGCTCGATCGAGGCCTGGCACGTGCCGGCGCCGCCTCGGGAAGCGTATGCCGGGCAGAGCATCGGTGTGACCCTCGACGAGCCGATCTTCGTCGAACGCGGCGAGATCATGAGCCACGTCGAGAACCCCCCGGTGCTCACCACCGTCTTCAAGGCCCGGCTCTTCTGGCTGGGCGCCACGCCGCTGCGGATCGGCTCCGCCTACAAGCTCAAGCTCGCCACGACCGAGGCCACGGCGGTGGTCGAGGCGATCGAGCGGTCGATCGACACGGCCGAGCTCGCGAGCCTGCCGCCCGACCGGATCGAGCGCAACGGCGCCGGCGAGGTCGTCTTGCGGACCAAGCGCATGCTGGCCCTCGACGAGTACACCGCCAACCCGCGAACCGGCCGGTTCGTGCTGGTCGAGGATCATCTGCCGGTGGGCGGTGGGATCGTCTCGATGGAGGGCTATCCCGACCAGCGCCAGCTCGTGACCGTGCGGGCGACCAACATCACCCAGGTCGGCCACGCGGTGAGCCGGGCGGCGCGCGCCGCGCGCAACGGCCACAAAGGCGGCGTCCTGTGGTTCACCGGGCTCAGTGGCGCCGGCAAGTCGACCTTGGCGCTCGCCCTCGAGCGCGAGCTGTTCGCCCGTGGCTGGCAGGTCTACGTGCTCGACGGCGACAATGTCCGCAGCGGGCTCTGCCGCGACCTCGGCTTCGGTCCCGAGGATCGGGCCGAGAACATCCGCCGGGTGGGTGAGGTCGCCGCGCTGTTCGCCGATGCCGGCTTCCTCGTCGTCTCGAGCTTCATCTCGCCCTACCGGGCGGACCGACAGCGGGCCCGCGAGGCGGCGGGAGAGGCCTTCCACGAGATCTACGTCAAGGCCGGGCTCGAGGTGTGCGAGCAGCGCGACCCCAAAGGTCTCTACAAGCGCGCGCGCAAAGGCGAGATCAAGGAGTTCACCGGCATCTCGAGCCCCTACGAGCCGCCCGAGAACCCCGAGCTCGTGGTGCCGACCGACACGCTCGACGTCGAGGACTGCGTGGCCCTCCTGCTGCGCTACGTCGAGGAGCACTTCCGGGTCTGAGGGCCGGGGCGGCGGCGCCGCAACGGCTCGCCGCTGGGCGCCACGACCGCGCCGAGCGTCGCGCGGCGAGCGGGTCGGCCCCTCAGGCCGACCGGACCCGCTCGAAGGCGTCGGCGAAGGCCTCGAGGGACGTGAAGCGCACGGCCGGAGCCGTGCCGGCGGGGGGCGGCTTGGTCGCCCCGCCCGGCCGGCCGGCGCGCCGGTCGATCCACACCGAGGGGATACCCATGGCGGCCGCCGGCGCGTGATCGTGGAAGAGGCTCTGGGCCACGTGCAGGAGCCCCTCGCGCGGTAGCCCACGACCGGCGAGGAAGCCCAAGAGATAGGCGAAATTCCTGAGATCGGGCTTGTACGAGCCGATCGCCTCGGCGGTCAGGATCGCGGCGAAGGGATCGCCGAGCCGAGCGGCCGAGCGACGGATGCTCCCTTCGTCGACGTTCGAGAGCACGATCAGCGGCACCCGGCGGGCCAATCGGGCGAGGGCTTCGGCACTGTCCGGAAAGGGCGGCCAATCCCCGACCGAAGCGCCGAACGCCTCGGTCTCGGCCGCCGTCGGCGGGGCCGCGAAGCGCCGGCCGAGCCGCTCCAGCACCCGGGCGAGGAGCCGATCGTAGCGCAGTGTCGGAGTGGCCACCTGCTGGGACGATTCCTCCTCGGCGAACGCGGCGAGCAGCGTCTCGTCGTCGAGGGCGAGCCGCGTGCGCTCACGCCACGGCGCCAGGGCCCCGAGTAGACCCCGCTCCCAGTCGATCAAGGTTCCGTAGCAATCGAAGCTCAAGACCGCGACCCGCTCGAACCGCATCGTTCTTCCCCCTTCGCTCGGGGTGGAGGTTAGCGGCGCGGGAGGAAGAAAGGAAGCTCGGCAGATAAAGGTTGACATTCCTAGAATGTAGGCGTATAAGCTTATCGCCACGTTCCGGGAGCCTCGCCGTGAACCGCCCCGCCCGTCTCGCCTTGCTCCTCGCCCCGCTCGCCCTCGCCGCCTGCGCCGAGGTCCAGACCCTCGGCACGAGCGCGATCCAACAGCGGCGGATGATGAACGATCTGCAGGCGCGCCTCACCATGGCCGCCACCTGCGACATCTCGCTCGGCTCCTATTTCCGCGAGCTCTCGGAGCTCGAGCGGCATTATGTCGGGCTCGTCTGCGGCGGTGTCCTGCCGCCGCTCTCCGCCCCACCCGCCGTCAAACCTTGACGGTCTTCCTACGCCGCCCGGTCGGGGCCGGCGCGTCCGGCGGAGCGCCCGAGCCGAGCGCACCGATCTGCACGAGGTAGGCCGCCAATCCCGGCGCCAGGCACGGAGGTGCCACCTCCTCCGGTGCGAGCCAGGTCGCCCGCACCACTTCCCGCCGGTCCACCCGGACCGCGGGCCTAGCGGCCGGCCGCCAGGCGAAGACCTCGCTCTCGATCCGTCGGTGCTCGAACGTGAAGGCGACCGAGACCGCCGGTTCGAGCGCCTCTTCTCCGGTCCGGATGCCGGTTTCCTCGGCGAGCTCGCGCAGGGCGGCCGCGATCGGCCGCTCGCCGCGCTCGACCGCACCACCCGGCAGATCGAGGAGCCCCGGGCGGTAGGAGGTCTCGACCACGAGGAGCCGTCCCTCCGACCAGACCGCGATCGCCGCACCACGAGCGATCGGCCGGCGGACCGCCCACCACGAGCGGAGGACAGCATGGGCGAGCCGGTAGCCGAGGCGCCAGAGCCGGTCCATGGGCCCAGCATCCGGCCGGCATCTCGGTCGGGCAAGCCCGCCGCTTGACGCTCCCCTCGCCACCGCCTAGCTCGCGCGGCCGCGCACCCCTGCTCGGGAATCCCGCATGCTGCTTTCCGGCAAGGCCCGGCTGGCCGGGATCGTGGGCTGGCCGGTCGATCACTCCCTCTCGCCCCGCCTGCACGGTCACTGGTTCGAACGCTACCGGATCGACGGCGCCTACCTGCCGCTGCCGGTCCGCCCGGAGGATCTGGAGCTCGCGTTCCGCGCCCTGCCGCGGCTCGGCTTCCTCGGCTGGAACGTGACCATCCCGCACAAGGAGCGGGCTTTCGCCCTGGTCGACCGGCGCGACGGCGCGGCCGAGCGGATGGGGGCGGTCAACACCGTCCTCGTCCATCCCGACGGGATGCTCGAGGGCCGCAACACCGACGGTGCGGGGTTCCTCGCGAGCCTCGCGGCCGCCGTTCCCGACTTTCGGCCGACGAGCGGGCCGGCGCTCCTCCTGGGCGCCGGTGGGGCGGCCCGAGCGGTCGCCTGGGCGCTCCTCGAATCGGGCACACCGGAGCTGCGCCTCGCCAACCGCACGCCCGAGCGGGCGGCACGGCTCGCTCACGAGCTCGAGGCCGCGTTCCCGGGGCGCCTCGCGACGGTCCCTTGGCCCGTACCGAGCGAGGCCCTGGCCGACCTCGCGCTGCTCGTGAACGCCACGAGCCTCGGCATGAAGGGCCAGCCGCCTCTGCCCCTCGACCTCGCGCGCCTGCCGCGGACGGCGTTGGTCACCGACCTCGTCTACGTCCCACTCGAAACCCCGCTGCTCGCCGCCGCCCGGGCGCGCGGCAATCCGGTGGTCGACGGCCTCGGGATGCTCCTCCACCAGGCCGTCCCGGGTTTCCGCCATTGGGGTGGCCGCGAACCCGAGGTCGACGAGGCGCTGCGCGCCTGCCTGCTCGAGGCCCTCGAAGCACGCGGTTGAGCCGGTCGGGTCCCTCCCCTCCCGCCTCGGCGCCTAGGCCCGATCGGCCCCCAAAAGCTCGAGCAGCGCGCCCGCCACGATCTCGGTCGCCTTTTCGAGGTCGGAAAGCGCGAGCCACTCGTCGGCCCGGTGCGCATTCGCCTCCTCGAGGCTGCGCGGCCCGGCGCCGTAGAGGACGATCGGCACGCCTGCCTCGGCATAGTGCCGAGCATCGGTGTAGAGCGGCACCCCCTTGCTCGGAATCGTCTCGCCCAGGACCCGCTCGGCGTGTCGCACGAGCGCGGCCACGAGCCGCTCCTGGCCGGGCGAGGGAACGAGGGGTCGGGCGAGGAGGATCCGCCGCACCGCGAGGCGGACCCGGGGAAAGGCTCGGGCCGCCCCTTCGAGCAGGGCGCGCAGCTCCGCCTCGGCCGCTTCCGGGTCTTCTTCGGGAAGGATCCGCCGGTCGAGCCGGAAGGTGATCTGGTCGGGGACCACGTTGGTGTTGATCCCGCCCCCGATCAACCCGACCGTGAGCTGGGCCGCACCGATCCCGGGCACCCCGCTCGTCCGCCCGGTGAGCTCGCGGCGAAAGGCGTAGAGGCTCACGAGCAGGTGGGTGGTCGCTTCGAGGGCATCGATCCCGGTGTGCGGCAGGGCGGCGTGCGCCGACCGGCCTTCGACCGTGACCTCGAGGTGCAGGCAGCCATCGTGCGCGGTCACGACGGCATAGGAAAAACCGGCGCCGATCGCGAGATCGGGGCGGGAGATCCCGCACTCGAGCAAATATCGGGGGCCGATCTCGCCGCCCGCCTCCTCGTCGAAGGTCACGTGCAGCTCGATCGTGCCGTGCAGGGCCGTCCCCTCGCGGGCGAGGGCGTCGAGGGCGAGCAGCGCGAAAGTGTACGAGGCGATATCGGATTTCGAGACGGCTACGCCGCGGCCGTACATCCAGCCGTCGCGGATCACCCCGGCGTAGGGATCGACGCTCCATCCCTCCCCGGGCGGGACGACGTCGCCGTGGGCGTTGAGGGCGATCACCGGCCCCTCGCCGAACCGGCGGCGGACCACGAGATCCGTGGCACTCCGCATGCCCACCGCCCGCACCCTGTCCTCCGGCACGGAATGACGCTCGACGGTGAAGCCCAGGCCCTCGAGCAGCCCGGCGATCCGTTCGGCGGCGGCGGCCAGATCGCCCGGCGGATTGTCGGTCGGGATCCGCACGAGCTCGGCCAGGAAGGCGACCTCTTCGGGAAAACGCTCGTGGACGAGCCGAGCGAGACGGTCGAACGGTGGGCTCATCGGAACTCCTCGGACAGGAGGACGAGCGTCTCGACCAGGACGGCGAGCGCCGCCTCGATGTCGGCGGGTGCGGCGTACTCGGCCGGATCGTGGCTGATTCCTTCGCGGCAGCGCACGAAGAGCATGGCCACGGGCGCGATCGCGGCGATCGCCATGGCATCGTGGCCGGCCCCGCTCACGAGCCGCCGCTCGGGAAGGCCGAGCCGTGCCTGAGCCCGAGCCAGAGCGTCGAGCAACTTGGGGTCGCTCCGTACGGCCCGGGCTTCGTGGGTCGTGACAACCTGCAGCGCGAGGCCGCGCCCGCAGGCGATCTCTTCGAGACGTGCCTCGAGATCGGCCAGGACACGGGTCCGCTCGCCGTCCTCGGGGCTGCGCAGGTCGATCGTGAACCGCACCCGACCGGGGATCGTGTTGACAGCACCGGGCAGGACCTCGAGCCGGCCGACGGTGGCGACGAGCCCTTCCGTCCCGCGTGCCAGTCGCTCGACCGCGAGGACCATCTCGGCCGCCCCGGCGAGGGCGTCGCGGCGCAGCCGCATCGGCACGGTTCCGGCGTGGCCCGTCCGGCCCTCGACCTGGACCTCGAGCCGGGTAGCGCCGACGATCGCTTCGACGAGCCCCACCGCCACCCCCTCCTGCTCGAGCACCGGTCCCTGCTCGATGTGGGCCTCGAGGAAGCCCAGGATCTCGCCCGGCCGGCGCGCACAAGCCGCGAGCCCTTCGGGATCGAGCCCACAGGCGCGCAAGGCCTCGGCGAGGGTCGTCCCGTCGCGGTCGGTGAGCCCAAGGACCGCCGGGTCGAGCGTGCCGGCCATTGCCCGGGAGCCGGTGAGCGCACAGGGGAAGCGCACCCCCTCTTCGTCCGCGAAGGCCACGACCTCGAGCGCGAAGGCCGGGCGCTTTTCGCGCACCTCGAGCTCCTCGACCGCCGCCAGAGCGAGGAGAACTCCGAGCACCCCGTCGAAGCGACCGGCATCGATCACCGTGTCGAGATGCGAGCCCAAGAGCAGCGCCGGCGTACCGGCTCGCCGGCCTTCCCGACGCCCCATGAGATTGCCCACCGCGTCGAGCCGCGTCGGGAGCCCCGCCTCCTCCATCCAGCCGTGCACGAGGCCGACGGCTTCGCGCCAAGCGGGTCCCCAGGTGAGGCGGGTGAGCCGGCCGGGCTCGTCGCTCACCGTGGCGAGCCGGTCGAGGCGGGCGAGTAGTCTGTCGAGGGCGGGCGAGGCGATCGGCGGATCCTCCGCGAGCGGCCGGGCGGCCCAGCCTTAGGCCCTTGTGCGGCGCGGTGGAAAGGGGTTCGCTCGGCGACGGGACGAGAAGCGGGACGGGAACGGATGGCGGAAGGGGCGAAGGGCGGAAGTGGGCGGCTCACCACCCACGTGCTCGACACCATGGCCGGACGGCCGGCAGCCGGTCTCGCCTTGGCCCTCTTCGCGTTCGAAGCGGACGGTCGACGAACCCTGCTCGGTCGGGCCACGACCAACGCCGACGGTCGGCTCGACGCCCCGCTCCTCGGTCCCGGGACGATCCGGACCGGCCGCTTCGAGCTGGTTTTCGAAGTAGCGGCCTATTTCCGCGCCCGGGGCGTGGTCCTTCCGGAGCCCCCCTTCCTCGAGACGGTGCCGATCCGCTTCGGGATCGCCGACGCGGATGCGCACTACCATGTTCCCCTGCTCGTGAGCCCCTACGGCTACACGACCTATCGGGGGAGCTGATGCGGCGGGTCGTCCGCTTCTGGCTCGGCGACGAGCTCCGCGAGGTGGCCGGAGTGACGCCCACCACCACCCTGCTCGATTGGCTGCGCGGGGTAGAAGGCCGGACCGGCACCAAGGAGGGCTGCAACGAGGGCGATTGCGGCGCCTGCACCGTGCTGCTCACCCGGCTGCGCGACGGCCGCGTCGTCCACGAGCCGATCTGCGCCTGCATCCGGCTGCTCGCCACGGTCGACGGCTGCCGCGTCGCCACGGTCGAGGATCTCGCGCGCGACGGCGAACTCCACCCCGTGCAGCGGGCCATGGTCGCACAGCATGCGAGCCAGTGCGGCTTCTGCACACCCGGCTTCGTCACGAGCCTCTGGGCCCTGCGGCTCGACCACCTGGAGCCACCCGACGAGGCGGAGATCGAGGCCCGGCTCGCCGGCAATCTCTGCCGCTGCACGGGCTACGGGCCGATCGTCCGGGCCGCCCGGGCGATGTACGCGCTCGAGCCCGTGCCTTCGGCCGATCCGCTGCTCGTCGAGACCGAGCTCTGGCACACCCGGCTCGGCGCCGTGCGCGACGCCGAACCGCTCGTGTTCGACGGTCCGGACGGTGCCCGGTTGATCGCACCCGTCGACCTCGACGAGCTCGCTGCCCTGCGCGCCCGCCACCCCGACGCCCTCCTGCTCGCCGGCGGGACCGACATCGGGCTCCGGATCACCAAAGAGCTCGATCGCCCCCCGCTGATCCTCTGGCTCGGCCGGGTCGCCGAGCTGCAGCGGATCGAGGAGGGCCCGGAGGAGCTCCGGATCGGAGCCGCCGTCACTTGGCGCGAGGCCGCGGCCGCCTTGCGCCGGCTCGCCCCGGGCTTGGGCGAGCTCCTCGTCCGCTTCGCGGGCGAGCAGATCCGCAGCGCTGCCACGGTCGTGGGCAACCTCGCCAACGCCTCCCCGGTGGGCGACGGCCCCCCTGCCCTCCTGGCGCTCGACGCCCGGCTCGTGCTGCGCCACGGTGACCGGCGTCGCGAGCTGCCGCTCGCCGACTTCTACCGCGCCTACCGACGGACCGCCCTCGAGCTCGGCGAGTTCGTCGAGGCGGTCCGGATCCCGCGTCCGCCGCCCGGTACCCGGGTGATCTTCGAGAAAGTGAGCAAGCGGCGCGAGCAGGACATCGCCACGGTGAGCGCCGGGATTGCCCTGGCGGTCGAGGACGGGCGGGTGCGCCACGTCCGGCTCGCCTTCGGCGGCATGGCGGCGATCCCGGCCCGGGCGCGGACCGCGGAAGCGGCGCTCGAGGGGGCGGCTTGGGACGAAGCCGCGATCGAGCGGGCCACGGTCGCGCTCGCCCGCGATTTCGCGCCGATCTCCGATCATCGTGGCTCGGCTGCCTACCGTCGGACCGCCGCCGCCAACCTCTTGCGCCGTCTCTGGCTCGAGAGCCGGGGCGTGCCGGTCCGCCTGCATGCCGCGGAGCCCGCGCTTGGCTGAGCCGATCGAGCGCATCCGCGGCGACGTGCACGCGGCGATCGCCCACGATTCGGCCGAGGCCCACGTCACCGGCCGGGCCCTCTACGTCGACGACCTCGCCGAGCCCAAAGGCTGCCTGCACCTGGCCCTCGGCCTTTCGGAGCGGGCCCGGGCCCGGATCGTCGCGCTCGAGCTGGATGCGGTGCGCGCCGCACCGGGCGTGGTGCTCGTGCTGGCCGGTCGCGACCCGGGTGCATCGGTCGACATCTCGCCGGTCCACGCCGGCGACGAACCCGTGCTCCCCACCGACGAGGTCGCCTATTGCGGCCAGCCGATCTTCGTGGTCGCCGCCGAGACGCGCGAGCAGGCCCGACGCGCCGCCCGGCTCGCCCGGGTCGTCTACGAGGACCTCCCGGCGGTCCTCACGATCGAACGAGCGCGTGCCGCCCACAGCGGCTTCGTGTGCGAGCCGTTGCGGCTCGAGCGGGGTGCGGTCGAGCAGGCCCTCGCCACAGCCCCCCGTCGGCTCGCCGGGCGGATGCGGATCGCCGGCCAGGAGCATTTCTACCTCGAGGGCCAGGTGGCGCTCGCCGTGCCCGGTGTGGAGGGCGAGATGCTCGTCTGGTCCTCCACCCAACATCCGACCGAGACCCAGCTCCTGGTCGCCCGAGCGCTCGACCTGCCGATGGCGGCGGTGACCGTCCGCTGCCGGCGGCTGGGCGGCGGCTTCGGCGGCAAAGAGACCCAGGCGAACCTCTTCGCCGTGCTCGCGGCCCTCGTCGCCCGGCGGACCGGCCGGCCGGCCAAGCTCCGCCCCGACCGCGACGAGGACATGATCGTCACCGGCAAGCGGCACGATTTCCTCGCCGAGTACGAGGTGGGCTTCGACCCGGACGGGCGGATCCACGCCGTGCGCGCCACGCTCGCCGCACGCTGCGGCTTCTCGGCCGATCTTTCGGGCCCGGTCACCGACCGGGCCCTCTTCCACGCCGACAATGCCTACCACTACCCGGCGGTGCGACTGGTCTCCGAGCCGTGGCGGACGAACACCTGCTCCAACACCGCCTTCCGCGGCTTCGGCGGGCCGCAGGGCGTGCTCGTGGCCGAGCGGATCGTCGAGGAAGTGGCCTTCGCCACGGGCCTCGACCCGCTCGAGGTGCGCCGGCGCAATCTCTACCGCGAGGGGGACCGCACCCCCTACCACCAGCCGATCGAGGACGTCCCGCTCGAAGCGATCCTCGACGAACTCGAGCGCCGCGCCGCCTATCGCGAGCGACGCCGGGCGATCGCCGCCTTCAATGCCGAGAGCCCGGTGCTCAAGAAGGGAATCGCGCTGACCCCGGTGAAGTTCGGCATCTCCTTCACCGCGACCTGGTACAACCAGGCGGGGGCACTCCTGCACGTCTACCGCGACGGCAGCGTTCTCCTCGCCCACGGCGGCGTCGAGATGGGCCAGGGCCTGTTCGTCAAGGTGGCGCAGGTCGTGGCCCACGAACTGGCCCTCGACCTCGAGCGGATCCGGCTCGCCACCACCGACACCGGCAAGGTCCCGAACACCTCGGCCACCGCCGCCTCTTCGGGCAGCGACTTGAACGGCATGGCTGCCCAGGCCGCCGCCCGCACCCTCAAGGAGCGGCTTTCGGCCTTCGCTGCCGAGCGCTGGTCGGTGCCGGCCGAGCAGATCGTCTGGCTGCCCGGCCGGCTGCGGGTCGGCAACCAGGAGATCCTCTGGGAGGAGCTCGTCGCCGAGGCCTATCGCGCCCGCGTCCAGCTCTGGGCCTCGGGTTTCTATCGCACGCCCGAGATCCACTGGGACCGCAAGGCCGGGCAGGGTCGGCCTTTCTACTATTTCGCCTGCGGTGCGGCCTGCGCCGAGGTGACCGTCGACACGCTCACGGGCGCCCACCGGATCGATCGGGTCGACGTGCTGCACGATTGCGGCCGCTCGCTCAACCCGGCGGTCGATCTCGGACAGATCGAAGGCGGGCTCGTCCAGGGGATCGGCTGGCTCACGAGCGAGGAGCTCGTGTGGGACGAGGAGGGCCGGCTGCGCACCCACGGCCCCTCCACCTACAAGATCCCGACCGTGGGCGACCGGCCGCGGGTGGCGAATATCGCCCTCTTCGAGGCGGCCCCCAACCGCAAGCCCACGATCCACCGCAGCCGGGCGGTGGGCGAGCCACCCTTGATGCTCGCGACCGCCGTGCTGCATGCGATCTCGGATGCCGTGGCGAGCCTCGCCGGCCACCGCATCTGCCCGAAGCTCGACCCGCCCGCCACGCCCGAAGCGGTGCTCGCGGCGGTCGAGCGGGTCCGCGCCGCGGCTGCAGGCGAATTGTCCGGGACCGTCGCACGATGAGCGAGCTCGCGGCGATCGTGGCCGGGCTCTCGGCCGCCGGCCGGCCGGCCGTGCTCGTGACGATCGTCGCCACCAAAGGTTCGGTGCCGCGCGAGGTCGGGGCCCGCATGCTCGTCCACGCCGAGGGTACCGCCGGCACGGTCGGGGGTGGCGTGCTCGAATGGCAGGCGATCGCCCGGGCCCGGGCGATGCTCGAATCGGGCGAGCGCGAGGCGCTGCTCGAGCTCGCCCTCGGCCCCGAGCTCGGCCAGTGCTGCGGCGGTCGGGCGACCCTTCGGCTCACCCGCGCCGATGCCGCCACACTCGACCGGCTCGCCTCCGAGGAGGCGGCCGAGCGGGCGGCCCGGCCGCGCGTGCTCCTTTTCGGCGCGGGGCATGTCGGCCGGGCACTCGCCCGGGTCCTGGCCCCCCTCCCCTTGCGGCTCGGCTGGATCGATCCGCGCCCCGACGCCTTCCCGCCCGACCCGCCGCCCGAAATCGAATGCCTGTGCAGCGAGCAGCCGGCCCGCCTCCTCGAGGAGATCCCGGACGTGGCGGCCGCGCTCGTCTTGACCCACAGCCACGCGCTCGACTTCGCGCTCGTGGCCGCAGCCCTCGCCCGCGACGATCCGGTCCATGTCGGGCTGATCGGCTCGGCGAGCAAACGGGCCCGCTTCGTGAGCGGCTTGCGCGCCCTGGGGCTGCCCGAGGCGCGGATCGCCCGGCTCGTCTGCCCGCTCGGTGGCACGACCGCCGACAAACGCCCCGAGGTGATCGCGCTCCTGGCGGCAGCCGAGCTCTGGCGGGCCCTCGCCGCGGTCGAGAAGGCGCGCCGGGCCGCATGAGCCCGCCGCCGCGGCTCGAGCTCGTGGGCGTGAGCAAACGGTTCGGCCGCCTGCTCGCCAACGACCGGGTCGACCTCTTCGTCCGGCCGGGCGAGATCCACGCCCTGCTCGGCGAGAACGGGGCCGGCAAGTCGACCCTCGTCAAGCAGATCTACGGTCTGCTCCAGCCCGACTCGGGGGTGATCCGGATCGACGGCGAGCCGGTTCGGATCACGAGCCCGAAGGTCGCCCGCGGGCTCGGCATCGCCATGGTCTTCCAGCATTTCACGCTGGTCGAGGCGCTCGACGTGGCGGAGAACGTGGCACTCGGCCTCGACGAGCGGGTGAGCCGGCGCGAGCTGGTCCGCCGCATCCGCGAGGCCGGCCGGGCCTACGGCCTGCCGCTCGATCCCGACCGCCCGGTCCACGACTTGTCGATGGGCGAACGCCAGCGGGTGGAGATCGTCCGCTGCCTGCTCGAGCGGCCGCGCCTTTTGATCATGGACGAGCCCACCTCGGTCTTGACCCCGCAGGAGGTCGAGCGGCTCTTCGCCACCCTGCGCCGGCTCGCCGCCGAGGGCTGCGCGATCCTCTACATCTCCCACAAGCTCGCCGAGATCGGCCGCTTGTGCGAGCGCGCCACGATCTTGAGAGCCGGCCGAGTCGTGGCGACGGTCGATCCGCGGACCACGGATGCCCGCGAGCTCGCCGCCCTGATGGTGGGCGCGGAGATCCGCACCACCGGGAATCGGACCCCAGCGTCCCTCGGTACGGTCCGTCTCGCGGTCGATCGGCTCTCCTTGCCCGCCGATCGGCCGTTCGGGACCGCATTGCGCGAGGTGAGCTTCGAGCTCCGGACGGGCGAGATCCTCGGGATCGCCAGCATCGCGGGCAACGGCCAAGACGAGCTGTTCCGCGCCCTTTCGGGCGAGCGGCCGGTGCCGCGGGCGGCGGCGATCCGACTCGAAGATCGGCCGATCGGCACGCTCGACCCGAGTGCCCGACGCGCGCTCGGGCTCGTGGCGGTGCCGGAAGAGCGGCTCGGGCATGCCGCGGTGGGTGAGCTGTCGCTGCCCGCCAACACCGTGCTCGCCGCCCGCGAGCGCCTCGGCCTCGTGCGACGCGGCTTCGTGCGCTGGCGGGAAGCCCGGGCCGCAACCGGCCGGATCGTCCGCCGGCTCGACGTCCGCACGCCCGCGATCGACGCGCCGGCCGCGAGTCTCTCGGGCGGCAATCTGCAGCGCTACGTGATCGGCCGGGCGATCCTGCAGGCGCCGCGGGTGCTCGTCGCGGCCCAGCCGACTTGGGGAGTGGACGCGGCGGCCACCACGGCGATCCACGCAGCCCTCCGCGAGCTCGCCGAAAGCGGCACGGCCGTTCTCTTGATCAGCCAGGACCTCGACGAACTCTTGGCACTCGCCGATCGGCTGGCTGTCCTCGACCGGGGCCGCCTCTCCCCGGCCCGACCGGTGGGCGCGATCACGATCGAGGAGATCGGTCTCATGATGGGCGGCTTGCACGAGCCCGTGGGCGGGGTCTTGCCTTGAGGCTCGAGCTCGAGCCACGTCCTTCGCCCTCCCCGCTCTGGCGGGTCCTGGCGCCGCTTTCGGCCGTGGCCTCGACCGCGCTCGCCGGTCTCGTGCTGTTCTCCGTCCTCGGCGTCGCTCCGGGCCGCGCGCTTTACGCCTTCTTCCTTGCCCCTCTGACGAGCCTCTGGGGGGTGAGCGAGCTGCTCGTGAAGGCGGCCCCGCTCGCGCTGATCGCCCTCGGGCTCGCCCCCGGTTTCCGCGCCGGGGTCTGGAACATCGGCGCCGAGGGTCAGCTCACGATCGGTGCCGTCGCGGGCGCCGGGGTGCTGCTCGCCCTTTGGCCGTCGGATGCACCGTGGGTCCTCCCACTCGCCCTCCTCGCCGGGATCCTGGGTGGGACGGCCTGGGCCTGGATCCCGGCCGAGCTGCGGATCCGCCGCGGGGCGAGCGAAATCCTCGTGAGCTTGATGCTCGCTTACGTGGCCCAGCTCCTGCTCTCGGCGCTGGTCTTCGGACCCTGGCGCGACCCCGAGGGCTTCAACTTCCCACAGACCCGCCTGTTCCAGGTGGCCCTGCCGATCTTGGTCGAAGGCACGCGGTTGCATCCGGGCGTGCTCCTGGCCCCGCTCCTGGCCGTCCTGGCCTGGTTCCTCCTCCGGTTCACGCTTTTGGGCCTCGCCTTGTCGGTGACCGGCCGAGCCCCGGCCGCCGCAGCGCACGCCGGCTTCGATCGGCCGCGCATCGTCCGGGGCTGCCTGCTCGTCGCCGGCGCGCTCGCCGGGCTCGCCGGCATCCTCGAGGCCACGGGGCCGATCGGCCAGCTCGTCCCGACCTTGACCCCGGGCTACGGCTTCACCGCCATCATCGTGGCGTTCCTCGGCCGCCTCCACCCGCTCGGCATCCTGCCCGCGGCCCTCGTCGTGGCCCTCGCTTATCTGGGCGGCGAGACCGCGCAGATCGAAGCCGGTCTGCCGCAGGCGGTGACCGGCCTCTTCCAGGGTCTGTTGCTGTTCTTCCTGCTCGGCAGCGAGGTCCTCGTGCGCTACCGGATCCGCTGGCGGCGTTCCGCCGAGGTCGGGGTCCCGTGAGCCCCGAACTCATCGTGGCGGTTCTCGCGACCGTGGTGACCGCCGCCACCCCGCTCCTGCTCGCCGCCATCGGCGAGCTGGTCGCCGAACGGGCCGGTGTCCTCAATCTCGGCGTCGAGGGCATGATGCTCGTGGGCGCGGTGGCCGGCTTCGCCACCGCGCTCGGCACGGGCAACGCGCCCCTGGCCCTGCTCGCCGCGGCCCTCGCCGGGGCCGGGCTCGCCGCGCTCTTCGCCCTCCTGGTGCTCGTCCTCCTCGCCGACCAGGTGGTGAGCGGGCTCGCGCTCACGATCTTCGCCGTGGGCCTTTCGGCGCTGGCCGGCGCCGGGCTCGTCGGCACCCCGGTCGAGCGGCTCCCGCGCCTCGATCTGCCCGGACTCTCCGACCTGCCACTTCTGGGACCGTTGCTGTTCGGCCAGGACGCGCTCGTCTATCTGGCGCATCTCGCCCTCCCGGCGGTCGCTTGGTTCCTCCGGACGAGCCGTGCCGGCAGGGTCTTGCGCGCCTGCGGCGAGAACCCCGAGGCGGCGCACGCCATGGGCTGCCGGGTCCGACTGGTCCGCACCCTCGCCGTACTCTTCGGCGGGGCCATGGCCGGGCTCGGCGGCGCCTTCCTTTCGCTCTCCTACACCCCCTTCTGGATCGAGGAGATGACCGCCGGCCGTGGCTGGATCGCTTTGGCCCTCGTCGTCTTCGCGGCTTGGCGGCCGGCCCGGCTGCTGCTCGGCGCCTATCTCTTCGGTGGGGTAGCGATCCTCCAGCTCCACGCCCAGAGCCTGGGCCTCTTGCCGGTCCCGGCCCAGCTCCTTTCGATGCTGCCCTATCTGGCGACCGTCCTCGTTCTGGCCCTGGTGGCCGGCGGGCGGCAGACCGCCGCTCCGGCGGCGCTCGGCCGGCCGTTCCTGCCGCCCCGCTGAGCCGGGCGCAGGCTGCCCGCCCGCTCAGCCCTCGTACTTGAAAGACAGCTTGAGCTTGGTGCGGTAGGAGCGGATCTTGCCGTCTTCGATCACCACGTCCTGCTCGACCACCTCGGCGATGCGCAGATCGCGCAGGGTCTGCGCCGCCCGCTCGACCGCCACCGCCGCCGCCTTCTCCCAGGATTCGCTGCTCGTGCCGACGATCTCGATGACTTTGTAGACGCTCTCCGGCACGGTCCACCTCCCCTTCCCTGCGGCCCCGGCGCTCCGGGCGCCGATCGCGCGAGCATGCCCGAAGCCCGCGGCCCGGTCCATCCACCCGGAGAGCCGCTTGCCGATCCGGCCGGCGGCGGGCTCAACTCGCCGGAGACGAGCCGGAGAGGGAACGGATGGACGCGGCCTTCGCCGATGGGATCGAGCTCGCCTTGCGCTGGTTGCACGTGATCGCCGCGATCGCCTGGATCGGCAGCTCCTTCTACTTCATCCACCTGGACGCTTCCCTCGAGAAGCGGCCCGGCTTGCCCGCAGGTGTCGCCGGCGAGGCTTGGCAGGTACACGGCGGCGGCTTCTATCGGATGCAGAAATACACGATCGCCCCGCCCGAGCTTCCCGAAAAACTCACCTGGTTCAAATGGGAAGCTTATACGACCTGGCTGTCCGGCTTCGCCCTGCTCGTTGCTCTCTACTATGCGAAGCCCGAGCTCTACCTGATCGAGCCGGCGGTCCTGCCGCTCGAGCCCTGGCGTGCCGTGGTCGTGGGCGTGAGCTCGATCCTGTTGGGCTACTTGGTCTACGAGATCCTCTGCCGCTCGCCCCTGGGCCGCGACGATCGGTTGCTCGCGATCGTCGGCAGCGCGCTCCTCCTGCTTTTCGCCTTCGCGATGACCCGGATCTTCTCCGGCCGTGGTGCCATGATCCAAACCGGAGCCCTTCTCGGCACCTGCATGGTCGCCTCGGTCGCCCACGTCATCATCCCGAACCAGCGCAAGGCCGTGGCCGCCCTCCTCGCCGGCCGCACCCCCGACCCTGAGCTCGGCCGCCGCGCCAAGCAGCGCTCGCTGCACAACAACTACCTCACCCTGCCGGTCGTCTTCACGATGATCGCCGGCCACTACCCGCTGGTGTTCGACAATCGCTGGAACTGGCTGATCCTGGCACTCGCCCTGGTGATCGGCTTCGCCGTTCGGCATTTCTTCAACGAACGGCACGCAGGTCGTCCCTCGCCCTGGTGGAGCTGGGGGGTCGCGGCCGCGGCCGCTGCCGCGGCCCTCTGGCTCGCGCGCCCGCCGGCCGCGCCGACCGGTGCCGCGAGCGCCGGGCCGCCACCGGCCTTCGCCGAGATCGAGGCGATCGTCGCGAGCCGCTGCGCCATGTGCCACGCCGAGCACCCGGTCTGGCCCGGGCTCGCGGCCCCACCCAAAGGCGTTCGGCTCGACACGCCCGAGGCGATCCGCCGTTGGGCCCCGGCGATCGCCCGACAAGCGGTCCACAGCCGGGCGATGCCGCCGGGCAACCTCTCGGGGCTCGAGGCCGAGGAGCGAGCGCGCCTCGCCCGCTGGCTCGAGGCCGGAGCACCGGGCGGATGAGCGGGACGGCCCCGACCCCCCGGCGCCGGGCGATCCGCGGACGGCTCCTCGACTTCCTGCCCGAGGGTGGGTATCGGCTCCGCGCCGATCATCTCCTCCTCGTCGAGGACGGGCGGATCACGCAGATCGGACCGGCCGCCGCGCTCCTTCCGACCGTGCCACCGGGCACGCCCGTCGACGCGCACGGCGACCGCCTCCTCCTGCCCGGCCTGATCGACGCCCACCTCCATTTCCCGCAGAGCCAGGTGATCGCCTCGCCGGCTCGAGATCTGCTCGACTGGCTCGAACGCCACACCTTTCCGGCCGAGCGGGCCTTCGCCGATCCGGCGCACGCTGCCCGCATGGCGCGCTTCTTCCTCGCCGAGCTCCTGCGCCAGGGCACGACCACGGCCGTGGTCTACGGCTCGGTGCACGCTGCCTCGATCGACGCGCTCATGGCCGAGGCGCGGGCCCGCGGGCTGCGGCTCCTGGCCGGCAAGGTGATGATGGACCGGGGACCCGAGGGGCTCCGCGACACGGTCGAAGAGGGTGTGCGGGAGAGCGCCGAGCTCATCGCCCGCTGGCACGGCGTCGACCGGCTCGGCTACTTGATCAGCCCGCGCTTCGCCTTGACCTCGAGCGAGGCCCAGCTCGCGGCCGCGGGCGAACTCCTGGCCGCCCATCCGAGTTGCTGGCTGCAGACCCATTTGGCGGAGAGCCCGGGCGAGATCGAGGCGGTCCGCGCACGCTTCCCCTGGGCTCGCCACTATAGCGAGGTTTACGACCGGTTCGGCCTGTTGGGTCCGCGGACCCTCTTGGGCCATTGCGTCCATCTTGGTGAAGAGGAACGGGCCCGGCTCGCCGAGACCGGCTCGGTCGCCGTCCTCTGCCCCACCTCGAACCTGTTCTTGGGCTCCGGGCTCGTCGACCTCGGCGCGCTCGCCGATCCGCGCCGGCCGGTCCGTCTCGCCCTCGGGACCGACGTCGGCGGCGGCAGCTCCTGGTCGATGCTGCGGACCGCCGCGACGCTTTGCGACGTCGCGCGGCTCGTGGGCCGAGACTGGTCACCGATCGACGCTTTTCGCCTGATGACGATCGACAACGCCGCGGCCCTCGGCCTGGCCGATCGGATCGGCCGCCTCGAGCCCGGGTTCGAGGCCGACCTCGTCGTGCTCGATCCGGCCGCGACGCCGGCCATGGCGCATCGACTCGAACGCGCCCACGGGCTCGAGGACGAGCTCGCCGTGCTGCTTCACCTCGGCGACGATCGCGCGGTCCGACGCGTCTACGTGCTCGGCGAACCGGTCGCCGGCGCCGACTTGTCGGTGCACCGATAGGCCTGCTCTCGGGCCCATTCGGCGAGCAAATCGGCCAGCCGGTCGGCGATCCAAGCGATCGCCGCCTCGTCCACCTCGGGGGCCCAGCGATAGAGCCACTGATTGCCGCTGCGGGTGATGGTGACGAGCTTGTGGCCCTCGGGGTCGAGGACGAGCCGGCCGCGCAGCGCGGGTCGGCTCGGCGTCGGTCGCCGACGCGCCGCCTCGAGCGCCCGCCCGAGCCGCTCGCGGGGCGATCGACCGGCGTCCGCCTCGAGGGCCTCGACCATCCGATCCAAGGCTCCGGGATCGGCATCGAGCGCCGCTTGCAGACGGCGGCCGTCGGCCAAGGTGAGGACGCGCGGATCGCCGAGCCGGTCGACGAGCGCTCCGGGCAGCCGGCCGAGGCGCAGATAGTCGACGATCGAGGGCTGGGAGAGTCCGGTCAGCGCCGCGAGCCGGGTCGTGCTCCACCCCCGCTCGGCGAGGGTCGCGAGCCAGCGGCCGCGCTCGTAAGGGGTGACGTCGCTGCGTTCGACATTCTCTCGGTATTGAAGGGCCAGCATCGCCTCGTCGTCGAGCGGCAGGACCCGCGCGAGGACCGGCCGACCGAGTGCCCGACAGGCGGCGAGCCGGCGACGGCCGGCGGCGAGTTCGAACCGCTCGCCCCGCGGTCGCACGGTGACCGGCACGTCTTGGCCGCGTTCGGCGATGCTCGCCTTGAGGGCCTCGAAGGCCGCATCGGCGAAGGCCCGCGGGTCGCGGTCGGCCGGCAGCGGCTCGTCGATCAGCGCCGGATCGAGGCGGACCAGCCGGTCGGCCGCCGGCAGCGGCTCGGCGCGCCCCTCCTCGAGGGCGCGCAGCCGCTCGAGGAGCCCCTCCTTGTGGACCTCGAGCGCCCGACCGACGATTCCCCGCGGTGGCGGGGCCGTCGTTCCCCCGACATCCTGTTGCAGGCTTTCGATCGAGGCGGCGAGCGCAGCCCGCTTGTCCGTCTGACGCATCGCGGTCCCCTTCCCCTCAGCTTTCGGTCGGCCGCCCCCACGCCCGCAGGATCTCCTGCTCGAGCGCTCGATTGACCCGTTCCATCGCCTCGAGCCCGCGCTCGTAGGTGCGGCGATTGCCGCTCGGCTCGTACTCGTAGAGCGTCTCTTTGAGGATTCCAGCGGCATCGATCAGCGCCGTGTCGAGCATCGCCTCGCCCAACACGGCTTCCTGGAAGAGGGCGCGCTTCCAACGCACGATCTCGGCCTGGTTGCGGTCGGCGGCCTTGAAGCGTGTGGTGACGATCCGCACGAAGTCGTAGTCGAGCGCATCCGACCGGAGTGTCGTGCGGAAATCGCGTGCGACCCCGGCCAGGAAGCGGAAGAACTCGCCCGAGCTCGCGAAGTCGAGCATCGAGGGAGGAATCGGTACGACCAGTCCGGTGGCCGCCCAGAGCGCGTTCAAGGTGAGCATGCCGACATCCGGCCGGCAGTCGCACACCACGACATCGTAGTGCGCGCCGATCGCTCCCAGGAGTTCGGCGAGCTGGCCGTAGAACGCGAAGTCGCGCCGCTCGAGCAGCCGACCGACCAGCTCGTACTCGGCGTGCTGCAGGGCGATGCTCGCGGGCAGGAGGTCGAGGCCGGCCCAATAGGTCGGGCGGACGAGCTCGCCCGCCTGCCGCGTCCCGGAAAGCCAGCTCGCGAAGGTACCGCTCTCGCCGATCTCCGTATCCGGATCGAGACCGAACAGGGCGGTGGCCGAGGCTTGCGGGTCGAGGTCGACGAGCAGGACGCGATAACCGCGGAGCGCCAAATATTGGGCGAAGTGCACGGCGGTCGTCGTCTTCCCGCTGCCGCCCTTGAAGTTCACGAAGGTGACGACCTGCAGCCGCTCGCCCACCTCCGCGCGGCGTCCCGGCGCGTAACGCGGATGACCCGTGGTCCGGTGCAGCCAGGCACGCGCCCGGTGGATCTCCTCGATCGAGAAGCTGCGCCTGCCGCCCGCCTGCGTTTCACCTGCGGGAAAGCCGGGCTCGCGCGCGAGGTTGCGCAGATGCCCCGGCGAGATCCCGAGTACCGCCGCCACCTCGCCGGGGCCGAAGCGGCGCAACCGTTTGCGCTTTTCCGGATGGTTCTCGAGCTCGACCGCCTTGCGCTGGACCGCCTGGCACAGCTCGGCGAAGCGCTCGAAGCGGACCGCGATGTCCTCCATGGCCTCGCGCCTCGTTCTCCGCGCCACGTCTACGCGCGCTGATCCGCCCCCACCAGCGTCGATCAGCGCTGTTGCCGCGAACTTTCGGCGATCGTCGCCAAGAGGGCACGATCCTCGCGCCCTCACCGCTCCTCACGGCTTCCGCTCGCCTCCTCCCCCTGGGGGCCGGGGCTTCGGGTATCGCGGTCGCCGCCGCCCCCGCGCTGCTTATCAGTGCACTGATACCCCTCCGCGGCTGCTGCCGGCCCGTCCGGGCTCCCGATGCCGATCGAGCCCCGGGTCGACCGGACGGTCCGCGGTCCGGCCGACGGTCGGTGCCACCGCCCGGCCTGGAGGTGCTATGAAGGGCGACCGAGCAGCGCTTCTTGGCCTGCCCCCGTCCGAGCTCGGAGCGTCTTCCCGCTCAGGGCTGGTCGCCGCACCCGTCCTCGCGGCACCGACCGGGGCTGCGCCGCTTCTGCTCGAGCCCGGCTTCCCGCTGCACCGGCTTTCGAAGGGAGGCGACCGTTCCCGCGAGGCCGCTCGTCTCGCCCCGTCTGCGCACCTGCGTACGCATCCGCGTGCTCGGGTTCCCGTTCCCTTCCCCGCTCCGAGATGCACTTCGGCCCCCGCCGCGTCACCACCACCCCCTCCGCACGCCGCGGCCGTTTCGCTCGGGCTCCCCCCGATGGGGAGCTCGCCGCACCGTGCCCCGTCCACTTCTTTGCGACTCCGTCTCCTCGTGCTCGCTCCCGACCTGTTGCGTCCGGCCGCGTCGGGTCGAGCGTCCGGGCCGGCTGGCTGCGAGACCTTCGCAATTCCCATCGCCCTCCCTTGTGCCACGCGCTCCGATCCCCGCCGCCCTCGTGATCCTCGGGGCGTGAGACATCGCCGCACATCGTCTGCCAGGAGGGACGATTTGGCATGGCCTTCGCCCCCGCCCTTCGACCGCTGTCGCCCACTCCTCCCTCTTCTCCTCGTGGAGCGACGCGGGGCGGCAGCAGGGACTCGATCGATCGCTCACGACACCGACCCGTTCGCTGGTCGGGAACCTATCAGTGCACTGATAACCCGGATCCGGGACGACCGATCGTCCGGCACGGAGGGCCGTCGCGGCTGCCCTATCAGTGCACTGATAACCCCCGGCCCCCGGCCCGACCCCTTCCCTCGATCGCCTTCACCGCCCCTGAAACCGCGGCTGCGCTGCCCCGCCGCGCTTGCCCGGGGCGTCGTTTGCCCGTTCTCCTCTCTTCCCCGTTAGGCACCCGGGAAGCGCCCGCGCTGCGCCCGAGGCCCGGGGTAGGGAGGGGCCGGCATCCTCTCGGCCGCTGACCTGCATGGCCGCCCCTCCGTGCAAGGTCGCCACTTGGCGGCGGAAGGACGAATCGGCGAGCCGTTCGCCGGCTTCCTTTCATCGACCCGATCACGCGAACCCCCGCCCCGCTCGCGGACCCGGCACGAACCGGGTCCGGGCCGACGGTCGGGCCACGCGATCTCCTCCTCCCTCTTCCGCCCCGACGACAGACGAGTCCTCTCCCAAGGTGCCGTTCTCCTCGCGCCTACCCACGAGCCTCGGCAAACCGATGGCGCAGCGCAGGAGCCCCCGTCGCCCGTCGCCTCGGCCCCGTTCGCGCGAGGGCACGCTTTGCCGAAAATGCGCGCGCTTCCGCGAGCCCTCCACGCCGAGCGTCGCTCCTCGCCGATCGTGTCTCCCGGTCCGGCACGAACGGGGGAGGGCAGCCCACCGAGGTGCTGCCCCACATCCCGGCAAGCCCCGATCGGGGGTCGACCGCGCCCGACGCCCCGCAGCTTCCCCGCCGGTCCCCGGAGTCCACGGACCGAACCACCCTTCCGTCGCGCGGCCCACGAGACCGCCGCGATCGGCCGCGCGGAGAGAAGGGGGCGGGGGGCGCCCGCTCGGACCGCGATGCACGACCCCTCGAGAACCGCCCCCGGCCCGAGACCAGTCCCGACCCTCGCTATCGGTGCACCGATGACCCCAGGGCGCCCGCCTCCGCCCGAAACGAACGACCGCGACGGCGAGCCCCCGGCACGCGCCCGACCTCACCGAGACGGGCCTCGCCGCCTCGATCGTCCGACGAGGCGCCTCGGGTCGCGCGCCGATCCCCCTTCCCCTCTGCTCTCGAAGAGCTCGGTGGCCCCCGCTGCCCGAGCCGGCGGAGGAGGCGGAGCCGGACCACCGGCCGATCGCCCTCCCGACGCCCGAAAAGGGTGCCGGTCACGGACGGCCCCGCCCTTGCAAGCGCGCGTCCGGCCGCTCGAGGGGAGGGGGCTTGCCCTCGGCCCGTGGGCACTGGCCGACCGCGGGCAGCCTCCCGGGGAGCGCTTACCCGGATGCACCTCCTCGACATCGCGGATCGGCGAGGACCCGGCTCCCCTTCGTGGTCCGTCGCCCTGGCCTCGACCCGACCAGCGCCTCGAGCGACCGATCGCGTTCGATCGCATCGATTCCCGGACGCGCTCGCCCCGACCCCGAACCTTCGTCCCGCACCGACTTTTTCGATGGGATTTGATCGCGATCAAGTCCTCTTTCTCCGATCTCGTCTAGTCTTCCCGAGGGCCGTCGAGGACAAACCGGGAGGCTTTCCATGCGGATCCTCTTCGTCCATCCGAACTACCATTCCGGCGGCGCAGAGATCGCGGGCAACTGGCCCCCTTCCTGGGTCGCGTACCTCACGGGCTACTTGAAGGCGGCGGGCTACACGGAGATCGCGTTCATCGATGCGATGACCGATCACCTCGACGACGATGCGCTTCGGGAACGGATCCGCGCTTACGCCCCCGACCTCGTCGGCACGACCGCGATCACCCCTGCGATCTACAAGGCCGAGCGCGCGCTCGAGCTCGCCCGCGAGGAATGCCCGGAAGCGCTCACCGTGCTGGGTGGCGTGCACGGGACCTTCCTCTATCGCCAGGTGCTCGCCGAGGCGCCCTGGGTCGACGTCGTCGTCCGTGGCGAAGGCGAGGCGGTGCTCCTCGACCTCCTCCGTGCCCTCGAGGACGGCCGTTGGGCTCGCGATCGCCGTTCGGTCCGCGGGATCGCCACCCGGATCGACGGACAGATCGTGGCCACCCCGGCCGCCCCGCCGATCGCGGACGTCGACACGATCGTCGCCGACTGGAGCATCCTCGACTGGTCGAAGTACATCTACATTCCCCTCAAGACTCGGGTCGCCGTGCCGAACTTCGCCCGCGGCTGTCCCTTCACCTGCAGCTTCTGCTCGCAGTGGAAGTTCTGGCGCGACTATCGGGTCCGCGACCCGATCGCGGTCGTCGACGAGATCGAGATCCTGGTCCGCGAGCACCAGGTCGGGTTCTTCATCCTGGCCGACGAGGAGCCGACCATTCACCGCAAGAAGTTCATCGCCTTCTGCGAGGAGCTGGTCCGTCGCGACCTCGGCGTGCTCTGGGGCATCAACACCCGGGTGACCGATATCCTGCGCGACGAGGCGCTCTTGCCGCTCTACCGCAAGGCCGGCCTGGTCCACGTCTCGCTCGGCACCGAGGCCGCGGCCCAGCTCAATCTCGATCGGTTCCGTAAAGAGACGACGATCGCCCAGAACAAGAAGGCGATCCAACTCCTGCGTCGGCACGGTATCGTCACCGAGGCGCAGTTCATCGTCGGCCTCGAGAACGAGACGCCGGAGACTCTCGAAGAGACCTACGCCATGTGCCGGGACTGGGACCCCGACATGGCCAATTGGTCGATGTACACACCATGGCCGTTCACCGATCTGTTCCACGAGCTCGAGGACAAGGTCGAAATCTTCGACTTCGAGAAGTACAACTTCGTGACGCCGATCGTGAAGCCGGACGCCATGGACCGGGCCGAGCTGCTCGATCGAGTCATGCACAATTACCGACGCTTCTACATGCGCAAAGCCTTCTTCTCCTATCCATGGCAGCGCGATCCGGTGCGCCGTCGCTATCTGCGCGGCTGCCTCGAGGCCTATTTGCGCGCCGGGTTCAAGCGCCAGTTCTACGATCTCGGCCGGGTCGGCTATTGGGGTCCGCAATCCAAGGGCAAGGTCGACTTCGGCTTCGACCGCACGCGTACCTTCGAACGCGCCCGGGTCGGCGATTGGAAAGCGGTCGGCGAGCGGCGGCTCGAGACGAAAGCGCGCGGCGCGACGCCGCCCCGGCGCGTGATGGCCTGCGGCGGCGGTACCGAGCAGCTGCCCGAGGCCACCGAGCCGGTCCCGCCCGCCGCGTGACCACCGCCGGCTCGGACCGCGCCGGCCGGATCGGCCCGAACGCGATCCTCCAGCTCGTGGCCGCCCTGCGCGAACGGGAAGGGGAGGGGACGGCCGCGGCCGTGTTGCATCGGGCCGGGCTCACCGAGCGGCTGGCCAGGCCGGTCGAGGGCCTGGTCCCGGTCGCCGAGGTCCGGGCCCTTCACACCGCGCTGCAGGAGGTGGTCGACCCCGCGACCGCGCGGAGCCTCGCCGCCGAGGCCGGCCGGCGGACCGCCGCCTATCTCCTCGGCCACCGGATCCCGGGTCTCTTCCGACGGCTTCTCGCGCGTCTGGCGACCCGGCTGCGGCAGCCGCTCTTGCTCGCCGCGATCGCCCGCCACGCCTGGACCTTCACGGGCGGCGGCCGCTTCGCGGTCCTCCGGGGCTCGCCACCGCGTCTCTCGATCGAGCCCTGCCCGCTCTGTCCGGCTTCCGGCCGGCACGGTCTCGGCTGCCTCTATTACGCCGCGACCTTCGAAGCCCTGCTACGCGATCTCGTCGACCCCCGAAGCCGCGTCGAGCCGGCCGTCTGCCGGGCGGCCGGCTCGCGCCGTTGCGAGCTCCGGATCGTGCGGTTCAGCGCTTGATCGCGGCGAGCTCCGGATAGTCCTTCAACATCGAGACACCCAGGAGCGGCTTGGCGGCTCCTTGATGGCAGGTCGCACAAGCGAGCTTCGGCACATCGCCGAGCGGCCCGAGCCGTTCCTTCGGGAAGACGCCCTCGAGGGGCAGCAGATAATTCTGATTGAGCGACCGCACCATCCGGATGCCGTGCCACGCCGTGGTCCGTTGCGGCGTGCTCTGGTCCCAGGAGAAGAACGAGCGGCTGTTGTGGCAATAGGTGCAGTTCACGCCCAACGAATCGCTCACATAGTGCATGAGCGAATAGGTGAGCTCGGTCGCCTGGATCGAGGCCCCCAGCTGGCCGCGCAGCGGCAGTACCCGGTTGTCGATCACCCGGATCGGCGCATCCGGACCCGACAGGAGCGGGGTCAGGGGATCGGCCGGCAGCGAGGCCAAGGTGGCGAGCGGGGCCGGCCGGTTCTGCCCGGTCGGGCCCTGCGCGCCGCCGCCCGCCTGCATCGGGTTCGGCTCGGTGAACCAGGTCCCCACGGGCACCGGCTGGCCGCGGTGGCAGGTCCAGCAGGTCACGCCGGTGGCTCCGACGTGCGCCTGCCAGTCGGCGTTGATGGTGCCGACCATCTGCAACATCTTTCGCGCCACGACCTTGGTGTAGAGCTTGTCCGAACTCAACGGCTCGCCCTCGGCGTGGCAATAGCCGCAGCCTTGCTCGGGCGAGACCCATTCGGTGATCGCCGCCATCAGCCGGTTGAACTCCTCGACGTCGAGGTCGCCCAGGACCGGGACGTTCTCGTAGAGCTCCGCGGCCTTCTGGCCGGCCGGCTGTACGGCGGGTTGCGGCTCCGGCACCCGGTTGGCGACGACCCGGTCGGCCACCCGGCGCGGGTTCTGGACGTCGACCATGGCGAGGCCGCGGAAGCCGGTCTGGCTGGTCTGGATCGGCGGCGCCTCGTAGGTGAGGGCGAGCCCCACCGCGATCACGGCCGCGCCCACGCCGAGGCCGATCAGGACCGGAGGTGTCCGGTATCCACTCGGAGGCTGCATGGCTCACCTCGCTGCCGCAGCGGCGGGATCGACCACGGGTGGGAAGACCTCGGGATAGGCCGGGGCCACACCGTGCTTGACCGCCCAGAGGTACCAATTGTCGACCACCGTCCCGGTGAGCAAGATCCCGATACCGCCGGTGAGCGGGGTGAGGACGGCGAACCACCAAGCCCAACGGTGGATCGACTCCATCGTCGCGTTGAAGCCCATGGTCCACCGCCAGAAAAGGGCCGCGCGCTCGGCCGCGGTGCCGCGGTCGAGGATCTGCTCGACCTCGCGGTCGCCGCCGAACCGGCTCACGGCGAGGATCGTCGCGCCGTGCATGGCGAACAGCAGCACCGAGCCGTAGAGGAAGACGATCGAGAGGCAGTGGAAGGGGTTGTAGAACAGGTTGCCGTAGCGGATCGAGAAGGCCGCGGTCCAATCGAGATGCGGGAAGATGCCGAACGGCACCGCCTCGGACCAGCTCCCCATCAAGATCGGCCGGATGAAGCCCAGCACGAGGTAGAGCCAGATCGCCGCGGCGAACGCCCAGGCGACGTGCGTGCCCATGCCGAGCGCCCGGGCCCGGCGATAGGTCCGCACCCACCAGAGGAGGATCGAAAGGGTCAAGAAGAAGCCGGCCATCAGCCACCAGCCGCCCTCGTTCAAGGGCGGGATCGAGAGCCCGTACTTCGGCGGTGGTGGTTCGAGGGCGAGCCAGAAGAGCTGGCGGACGAACTGGACCGGGTCCCAGTTGACCGAGGCCCACATGTTGAGGCCGATGATCTCGATCGCGACGATCCCCGAGACGATCGAGGCCACCCCGAGCCAGCCGAGATAGATGGGCCCGATCTGTGCGTCGCCGATCTTGCCCAAAAGGTAGGAGAAGCGGGGGGTTCCCTGGCGGATCCAGGTCCCTCGGGGCAGGGGCACGCCAGCATGCGCCGGCGTGCGGACCTGCACTTGGGTGAAGAGGCTCTGATACTCGGCCATGGCGGTCTCCCGACCTTCAGCGCCAGATCGGCAGATCGAACCACCAGCCCCACCATTCCGGCCAGCCGCGGGTCCAGAACGGGCCGCTGATGACGATGCACACGGCACTCCAGAACCCGGCGTTGAGGGCGAGGAACAGACCGAGCCGATGGATGCCGAGCGTGCCGATCGAGTAGCCGATGAAGTCGCGGAAGAAGGTGTTCTCGTGGTCGGCGGCCTTGACCGGCTCGCCTTCGGGCGGGTTGGCAGCCGACAGCACGAGCGAGCCGTGCAGCGCCAACGCCAGCGTCGTCGTGAAGAAGAAGGTCACGGCGAGCATGTGCGCCGGATTGTAGTGGAAATGCAGGTACTGATATCCCGTGTTCGACACCCAATCGAGATGGCTGAAGATGCCGTAGGGGAACCCGTGCCCCCAGGCCCCCATCAGCAACGGCCGGATCACGACCAGCGTGACATAGGCGAAGATCGCGAAGCCGAAGGCGATCGGCACGTGGTAGCCGATCCCGAGCTTACGACAGATCTCGACCTCGCGCAGCGCCCAGGAGACGAAGGCGCCGATCGCGCAGATCGTGATCAGCTGCCACAAGCCCCCTTCCTTGAGCGGCGCCAGGGCGAGCCCGTAGGAGATGTCCGGCGGGGCGATGTTGATCTGCCAGATGTTCCAGGTCGGGCCGATCGCCGCACCGTAGACGATCAGGCCCGTGCCCAGGACAGTGAAGAAGATCGTCGTGACACCGAAGAAGCCGACGTAGAACGGCCCGACCCAGAAGTCGAACAGGTCACCGCCGATCAGGGTACCACCGCGGACCCGATATTTGCGCTCGAAGCTGAGCATGGCCATGGCCCGATCCTCCTCTTGCGCGGCTCGACGAAGGGGACGGGCGGGACCGCCCGAGCGGCCCCGCCCGACCTCCGATCCGCGCCGCCTCTCAGGCGAGCAGCGTGCGGACCGCGAGCGCCGCTGCCCGGCGCGGCCCTTCGAGCCAGTTGAAGCGGTCGGTGCTCAACAGGATGAAGTGGATGAGTAACGCCAGCGCGAACAGGAAGGTGAACAGCGCGATCAGCGTCCGCCGCGGATCGAACAGGAGCCAGATACGCCACATCGTCGATCCTCCTAGACGAGCGTGGTGAGCAGGGTGGCGAGGGTCTCGCGCGCCCCGTCGAGCAACGCGTAGCCCTTCGGACCGGGCAGCCAAGGCCGCCAGGCCCAAGCGAGGAAGTGGGCGATGATCGCCACCACGACGAAGGCGATGAAGCTCTGCATGAAGATGCGGTGGAACTCCCGCGCCTCGCCTTCCGACAGGCCCGTCAGCGAACCGCCGGGCTTATCCAGATTCGTAGCCATGCCATCCTCCGACAGAGTGCCCGCGCGCTCTCGCGCGGTCGCGCCCGACGCGGCGAGGTCGCCGCGACGAACTCCTTGCTCGGAGCGAGCGCGAGCCTGCGGCTCGCCCGCTCACCCCATGAACACCATCGGCACGAAGGTGTGCGCCGCCGCCCGCGCCTCGGCGAGCACCGAGCGGGACGCTTGCCGTGATTCCTTGACCGCCTGACCGGGCAGCAGCCGGCCGGCCACCGCCGCCACCAGGAACACCAGGAAGCTGACCCCGAAGATCAAGCGGAACTCGAGGCTGCGCGACCGCGACCCACGCGGCACGCCGAGCCCATGCTGGACGAGCTGAGCCATGCGACCTCCGGCTCGTGGGAACCGCCCGGCCGCCGGCAGGCGGCCGCGGTCGGATCGGGTGGGGGAGGGGAAGGACCGTCATGCGACCGGCTCCAGCCGGTCGTCCGCACGCACGCGCGCGACCGTGACCCGCGTCTCACCCGCGGCGCGCGCCCGCTGCTCGGCCGCGTCGCGGAGCCGCTTGGCGGCCGAGATCCGGGTCAAGATCGGCTCGCGCTCGACCAGCGCATCGAGCGCGCGCCGCGCCGCCTCGTCCCAGGGCAGGGGTGCGGCGAGGCGGGACGGGGTGGGCTCGACCCGATCGAGCGCGCTGCCGAGCGGCAGGATGTGGAACAGCGCGTCGAACAGCGCGTTGCACACCTCCTGCAGGAGATAGGTGGCCCCGGCATAGCCCATGAACGGTGTGCCGGTGTGCCGGCGGATGATCGTTCCCGGGAAGGAGGCCGGGATCCAGATCGCCCGGCCGCCGATCTCGGCCAGGTACATCCGCTCGTTCCAGCTGCCGAAGAGCACGAGCGGTGTCTTCTTCTGGACGAGCTCGCGGATCGCCGCGTTGTCGGTCTTGCCGCCCGGGATCCGCTGCACCGCGAAGCTGCAGGGCAAGCCGAGCTCGTCCTCGAGATAACGGCGCACCCCGCGGGCATAGGTCGCCCCGGCGACGATCCCGAACGTGGCGGTCGCGAAGAAATCCTGGGTGACCGACCGCCACAGATCCCACAAGGGCTTCAACGTCGTGTGCCGCTCGCGCTCGATGAACGGCTCGGGGTCGAGCCCCAGGAGTGCGCCGAGCGCACGCAGGAACTTGGTCGTGCCGAAGAGGCCGAAGGGAGCCACGAGCCAGGGCCGGCCGAGCGCCTCGCACAAGGTGCGGCCGAACTCGCGATAGAGGCAGATGTTGACGTCCGCTCGGGCGAGCTCGGGCACGTCCTGCAGATGGCTCCCGAGCGGGAAGACCAGGTTGACCTCGGCCCCGATGCCCTCGACCAGCCGCCGGATCTCGGCCAGATCCGAGGGCATGTTGAAGGTGCCGTAGGCCGCGCCGACGATGTTGACCTTGGGCTTCTCGCCCGGCGCCCGCTTGTGCGCGCGGACCTTGCCGCCCTTCGGGCCGAACTCGCTCCACAGCCAATAGAGCGCCCGATCGGCCGCCTGCCATTGATCCTCGTCGATCGTCCGCGGCAGGAAGCGGCGCAGATCGGCACCCTCGACGGTGAGCCCACCGCCGATCATCTCGGCGATCGAACCCGTGACCGCCACGGCCGGTCGATCCGGGTCGAGCACCGAGCGGGCCCGTTTCATCGCCGGCTCGGTGCCGAGCTTGCCGAGCTCTTCCTCGCCGAGCCCGGTCACCACGATCGGCAATTCGTGCGGCGGCAGGGCGTCGGTGTAATGGAGCACCGAGGTCACCGGCAGGTTCTCGCAGCCGACCGGCCCGTCGATGACGACCTGTAGCCCCTTGATCGCGGTGAAGACGTAGACCGCGCCCCAGTAACCGCCGGCCCGATCGTGGTCGAGGATCAGCACGGGCTCGGCTCCACGGCAGCCTCGCGCCGACGATCGACCACCCGGATCGCCCCTTTGCGGACCGGCTTCGGCTCGGGCTTGTCGGGCCAGATGCCGGCCGTCTCGCCCGCTCCGACGCCCTCGAAAAAGGCCCGCATCCCGAGGAACCGCTCGCGCCGGGCGATCGCCCCCTCGACCACCCGGGCGAGCGAGCCGGCGCCCGCGGCCCCCATGAGCGGCCGGGCGGAGATCAGGTTGGTGAAGTAGAGGGCGGGGATCGCCCGTTCCTTGGCCTTCTGGACCACGGGCGTGGTGCCGATCGCGAGATCGGGCTTCACCGCCTCGACCGCCGCGAGATCGTCCTCGAGCGAAGCACGGTAGCGGACCATCGCGCCCTTGGCCTCGAGCCATTCGCGGTCGGGATCCGACCAGGGCGTGCGCGGGCAGGCGGTGCCGACGTACGGAACCTCCGCCCCGCTCTCGACCAGGAGCCGGGCGACCAGGAGCTCGGATCCCTCGTAGCCCGAGACCGTGATCCGGCCGCGGATCGGGGCGGTCTCGAGGGCGGCGCGGATTTTCGGCAACGCCGCGGCCTTGGCGGTGTCGATCCGGGACGCCGACAGATCGAAGGCCCGGCCCACCGCCTCGAGCCAAGCCGCCGTGCCCTCGACCCCGACCGGAGCCGAGCCCAGGATCGTCCGGCCGGCGGTCTCGAACTCGCGGATCGCGGCGGTGTAGAAGGGGTGGATCGCCGCCACCACCGGGCTCGCGAGGGCGGCGTAGAGCTCGCGCCATTCGCGGGTCGGCACGACCGGGCCGCAGGCCAGGCCCAAGGGTTCGAGCAGCTCGCCGATCGTCACCGGATCGGCCGGGAACATCTCACCGAGCAAGGTCACGGTCGGCCGCTCGGCGCGCGGACCCGAAGGTGCCGCGACCGGGCCCTGCTCGGCCTCGAGCCGGGCGTAGCGGAGCATCGCCCCGGCCAACACGTCCTTGGCCTCGGCATGGGTCGGCACGCCGAAGCCCGGCACGTCGATGCCGATGATCCGCACCCCCTCGATCGTCTTCGGCAGGAGCTGGAGCGGCACGCCCGAGGCCGTGGGCACGCAGAGATTGGTGACGACGATCGCGTCGTAGCGTTCGGGGTCGGCGAGCTCGAAGACCGCCGCGCGGACGTCCTCGAACAGCTTGCCGGTGACGAGGGTTTCGGAATTGAACGGCACGTAGCCGACGGTCCGGCGAGCCCCGTAGAAGTGGGAGGTGAAGGTGAGGCCGTAGACGCAGCAGGCCGAGCCGGTGAGCACGGTCGCGGTCCGCCGCATCCGCAGGCCCACCCGCAGGCTGCCGAAGGCCGGGCACATGCTCTGCGGCTTGTCGTGCGGGCCCTTCGGATAGTCGCGGGCATAGCGTTCGAGGAGCTCGCGGTTGCCGGCGGCGATCGCCCGGGCCCGCAGCTGCTCGGCGCCGGCGTGGCAACCGAGCCCCTCGCCACCGGTCGGTGCCGCCCCCGGCTCGGCCGTGCCGCCGAGCACGGTGACCGGCGCCACCTCGTCGTAGACCAGCTCGCCCGCCGGCTCGGGCGCGAGGCCGTCCCGCTCAGACATCGTCGTAGACCACCTCGAGCGAGCGGCGCTCGGGCACCACACCGCCGCACATGTCGGCCTCGCTCGCGGGCTCGAGGACCACGTCGCGGCCCACGGCCTCGCCCTTGAAAAGATCGAGGAGCTGCTCGTGGCCGAGCGGCTTCGGCCGCAGCGGCGGGGCTTCGGCCACGGCCCGGGCGAGCTCGGCGAAGAGCGGCGCCCAACGGCCGCCCGGCCGGGCGACGATTTCGTAGGCCGCGCTCTTGCGGCGGATGTCCTCGTCGGCGGGGATCGCGGCCAGCACCGGAATGCCGACCGCCCGGGCGAAGGCCTGCGCCTCGCCGGTGCCGTCGTCCTTGTTCACGACCAGGCCGGCCACGCCGACGTTGCCGCCGAGGGTGCGGAAATATTCGACCGCCGAGCAGACATTGTTGGCGACGTAGAGCGACTGCAGGTCGTTCGAGCCGACCACGATCACCTTCTGGCAGAGGTCGCGGGCGATCGGCAGGCCGAAACCGCCGCACACCACGTCGCCCAGGAAATCCAAGAGGACGAAGTCGAAGCCCCAGTCGTGGAAGCCGAGCTTCTCGAGGAGCTCGAAGCCGTGGATGATGCCCCGGCCGCCGCAGCCGCGGCCGACCTCGGGGCCACCCAGCTCCATCGCGAACACACCGTCGCGCTTGAAGCAGACGTCGCCGATCCGGACCTGCTCGCCGGCCGCCTTCTTGCGCGCACTCGTCTCGATGATCGTGGGGCAGCTGCGACCGGCGAACAACAGCGAGGTCGTGTCGCTCTTGGGATCGCAGCCGATCAAGAGGACACGCTTGCCCTGCTGGGCCAGCATGTAGCTCAGATTGGCGAGGGTGAAGCTCTTGCCGATCCCGCCCTTGCCGTAGATCGCGACGATCTGGGTCGGCTTCTTCACCGGCCCGGTCGGGACCGGATCGGGCTCGTGCGCGGCTTCGGCGCGCAAGGCCGCGTCGCGGGCGGCGAGCGCATCGGCGGCGCCGAGGTCGAGGCTCATGCGCATCCCCTCCAATCGAGCACCATCTTGAGGCAGGCGGGATCGCCGAAGGCTTCGCGATAGGCCGCTTCGGCCGCCGTGGCCGGCCGCGTGTGGGTGAGGAGCCCGTCGAGGGCGAGACGGCCGGTTCGGACCAGGGCGGCCACCGCCTCGAGGTCGGCCGGCCGCCACTCGGCGGCGATCCGGATCCGCGCCTCCTTGAGGAAGGCCGGGGCGAAGGCGAAGGCGAGCGGGGCGGCGTAGAACCCGGCGAGCACGATCTCGCCGCCGGGGGCGAGCCGAGCCACGAGCCGGTCGAGGATGCTCGGATCGCCGCTCACGTCGACGATGCGGCGATAGGCACGCCGCGGATCGTCCTCGGGGTCGAGGACGGTGTAGCCGCGCGCGCCGTCGGCCCGGCGCGGGTCGCGTTCCCAGACCACGGGCGCCCCGCCTTCGGCCAGGATCAGGCGAGCCAGCAGCCGGCCGAGCACGCCGTGGCCGACGATCAGCTCGGGCAGCACGCCGTCGGTAGCACCGGCCAGCACGTGTCGGGCGGTCGCGGCGAGCGCGAAGAGGACCGCGGTCTCGGGCGGATCGAGCGCGCCGCCGATCGGGACCACCCGACTGCCCGGCACGACGAGGCGGGCCGCGGCGCCACCGAACAGGGCCTTGAGCTCGGGGAAGCAGCGTGCGCCGGGGACGAACACCCGCTCCCCGGGCCGGCGACCGGCGGCTGGGCCGGCCGTGAGGATCGTGCCCACGGTCTCGTAGCCGGGGACCAGCGGATAGCCCATGCCCGGGAACGGGGGCATGCGGCCGCTCCAGAGGAGCCGTTCGGTACCGGTGCTGATCCCGCTCCACTCGACCGCGACCAGGACGTCCTCGGCCGTGGGCGCGGCGAGTTCGACCCGGTCGAGCACGAGACGCTCGGGCGCCTCGAGCACCACGGCGAGCGTATCCATCCGACCGGCCGCCTCCCGACTGCTGCCGACGACGGTTGCTTCCGTCGCCAGCGTCAAGCTGGCCTGACTCCCCAGTCTGTCAAGCTACATTTACAAAGCCGTCGTCACGGCGCGTCGCGCCGGGCGGAGACGACACTCGCGATCAACGGCAGGCGCGTGCGATGCAGGCGCGGCCGGACGAACCCGGC
>Ga0209381_1000272_pt1 | contig 141578 bp, 118 predicted proteins | sample DewCreD2012metaG_FD_184111 | JGI IMG/M metagenome (GOLD analysis project Ga0209381, IMG submission 184111) | Hot spring sediment bacterial and archeal communities from British Columbia, Canada, to study Microbial Dark Matter (Phase II) - Dewar... ...
GACGGGCCGGCCGCTGAGCGTTGGTACGTCGGGGACGATGCTGCTGGAGCGTGCCGGGCCGCCGTGCAGGGCCGGCCGAGACGGGAGCAGAAAGCATGAAAAGAGCTACGTCCCCTTTAATCTTGGTCGGCCACCCCGAACCAGGCGGGATGGCTCAGGGCCAGGGCCAGGACTTGCATACAACCACGCTCCCGGCGTCCGTGAACGCCAGGATTCCGGGGCGATGCCACGCCTGTGGCATGATCGCAAGTGCACGCCCGCCGACACCACCGCCACCCGGAAGCCGTTGTTGTCGTTCCGGTTGTCAGGATTGTTCCTGTTGCGGTTGGCCGAGCGGCAGTTCCTCGGATTATTGTTCCAGGAGCCGCCACGCAGCACGCGGAGGCTATACAGCCCAGACCCTCTCGGACTTCAGACGCCCGAGGCCGCAAAAATCTGCGGCGAACAGGGGCTTCGCCCCTGTACCCCAGGAAGGATAAAGGGTAAGAAAGCAAAGTGCAAAGGGTTAGGGCAAGTCCACGCCCGCCGACACCACCGCCACCCGGAAGCCGTTGAGGTCGATCCGGAAGTCAGGAGAGCGCCTGAGGCGGTAGGCCGAGCGGCAGTACCACGGAATATTGACCCAGGAGCCGCCACGCAGCACGCGGCGGCTGCCGGTGTCCGCTCCCGTGGGGTCGATGGCCGCTCCCTTCTCGTAATCCCCATACCGGTCCTGGCACCATTGCCACGCGTTGCCGATCATATCGTGGAGCCCGAACGCATTGGCCTTGAAACTCCCCACCGGCGACGTGAACGCAAAACCATCATCCCAACTGAAGAACGACCATCCCTCCTGGTTGGGAATCTTCTTCTTCAGGCTCTGGTCCGCGCAGTTCGCCCACCCCTTGCCGTCATCGGGATTGTCGCCCCACGGATACGCCGTCTTCGTCCCCGCACGGCAGGCGTACTCCCACTGCGCCTCCGTCGGCAGCGTCACCGTCTTGCCGCTCTTCTTCGACAGCCAGGCGCAGAACGCCTGGGCATCATTCCAGCTTACCTGCACCACCGGATGGTCCCCCTTCTGGTCAAAACTGGGGTTCCGCCACGAGCAGCCGTCCACTTTCTCGACGTCGAACTTGCCGTCCTTGATCTCAAAGCCCATCGACCAGCCATCCTTCTCCGCATCCGTCTTGTACCCGCTGTCCTTCACGAACGCCGCGAACTGGTCCACCGTCACGTGCGCCACCCCCATGTAGAACGGCTTGCTGATCGTCACCTCGTGCTGGACTTCATCCTTGAACGCGTCGGTGGCGTTCTTTTCAGGGATGCCGAAGGCCACGGCTTCCTTGACGGCCGCCTTCTTCTCCGCCTCCGGGCTGCCCATGGTGAACTTGCCCGCCGGGATCTGCACCAGTTTCAGCGTGACCTTGTCGCCAAGGTCAAGCACCAGTTCTTTGGGCTTGGCCGCGGGGGCAGCGCCGGCGGCTTGGGCTTGGGCTGTTGACTCCTTCTTGTCGAAGGCAAACACAGCCAGGAACGTTACCACCACGACCAGAGACAGCGAAAGCGTCTTGAGCATGTGAAGGTCTCCTGTTTGAACCGGCATAGTCTACCCCAGCGCCAACCGGGGCGAAAGAGGCCTCACCGGTTCCTTCCGCACCCCAGAGAGCCACCCGTTCGGAATCCACTCGCATCGAAAATCGCGCGTAACCACAGAAGACCGCCCTTCCGGTTATGTCGCGCGGGACCTGGGGGCGCGAAACGCATAGGTAACCAAGGAGGGCGGATGCCTGAATCCGCCAGCCCTTGGAGCCTGCCATGCACTCGACCCGCGACCCCGAATCCATGACCGTCGACGAGCGCCGCACCGAAGTCGCCAGCATCCTGAATAGCAAGACGAAAGGGGACGTAGCTCTTTAAGGCCTCAGAGCGCCGTGCGGCGGCCAGGGCGTGGATTTTTGGGGCATGACGCTGGCGTCCGAAAGGGTTGCTGAAGCAAAGCTTATGAGCTACCATCCGACGCGCCCGGTGAAGCGGAGTCGCGCCTGCGGCCGGGAAGCAACCCGGCGGGGAATAACCGCGCCCGACGGCGGCACGGAAGCGCGTGGGCCTGCAGGCGAAAGTTCGCGTGCCTGTTGTCTGGATGGCGGCTCGTTGGGGCGCCGGAGCCATGCATTGAAAAACCCCGCGGCCAAGCGGCGGCTTCTGGTTTCTCCATCGGTAGGGCCGGATGGGGGGAATGTTCGGCGTCATCGCGAAGCTCCGCGGGCGGGGGAGGGCGAGAGAGCGGCTGCGTAGGTGGCCAGCGACTGCGCGAAGCCCTGCGGCGTCCAGCCGAAATCCGCCGCGAACTTGCCCATGTCGCAGGTGTTGTCCTCCTGGCTCATGAGGATCTGGTCGCGGTTGAAGGGCAGCAGTCTGGCCGGGACCGTGCGCGTCAGAAGCGTGGCGAACCACACGGGGATGGGCAGCACGGATCGCGGGCGGCCGACGATGGCGCGGGCGCAGGCGCGGTGAAGCTCGGGCCAGGAGAGGCGGTCGGGCCCGCCCAAGGGATAGACCTGCCCGAGGGTCTTGGGGTTGTCCAGCGCCTCGGCAAACGCGCGGGCGACATCGTCCACGTGAACGGGCTGGAGCATTCCCGTCCCGCCGCGGCCCAGCAGCCCCCGCCCGAGGTAGGGCATGAACAGGAAAGGCGGGGCCTGCCGCCGGGCCATCTTGGCGACGAGCTGCATGAACTCGCCGCCGGGGCCGTGGATCAGCGAAGGGCGGATGATGGTCCAGTCCAGGCCGCTGGCGCGGACGATCTGCTCGGCGGCGGACTTGGTGCGGTGGTACTGGCTGGCGGCGGCCGGCGACGTGCCCAGGGCGGACATGTGCACGAAGCGTTTGGCGCCGGCGTTTTTCGCGGCGTCCACGATATTGCGGGTGGCCTGCACGTGCAGCGACGCGAAGGTGATGCCCTCGGCGGGCTTTTCGAAGATGATGCCGACCAGGTGAATGACGGCATCGCAGCCCTCGACGGCGCTGCGGCAGTCGGCGGGGTTGCGGACATCGCCGCGGATGGAGCGGACGCGGTCGTTGTCCACGGGGCGGTTGTGAACCAGGGCGGTGACGGACCAGTCGCGAGCCAGCAGATGCCTGACGACGGCCTGGCCGACGAATCCGCCAGCACCGGTCACCAGCACATGGCGGGGCATGAGCGGCCTCCTTCTCTGCAACGGCGTCGGCCCGTACACTAAAGCCTGGTGGAAGCGAAATCAACGCAGACCCCTGCCGGCAAGGGCCGTGTGCTGCGACTGGGCACGCGGGGCAGCGTGCTGGCGATGGCGCAGAGCCGGTGGGTGGCGGCCGAGCTGGAGCGATGCTGGCCGGGGATTGGGGTGGAGCTTCGTCCGGTGGCCACCAGCGGGGATGCGCTGGGGGATCGGTCGCTGGGGGAGATGGGGGGCAAGGGGTTGTTCACGAAGGAGCTCGAGCAGGCGCTGGTGGCAGGCGAGCTGGATGTGGCGGTACACAGCCTCAAGGATGTGCCGGTGACGATGCCGCTGGTGGCGCAGGAGGAGCTGGTGATCGAGGCGATCCCGCGTCGGGAGGATGTGCGTGATGTGCTGGTGAGCCTGCGGGCGCGCAGCCTGGCGCAACTGCCGCGGGGAGCGCGGGTGGGAACCAGCAGCCTTCGCAGGCGGTGCCAGTTGCTGGCGGCTCGCCCGGACCTGCGAATCGAGCCGTTGCGTGGGAACATCGACACGCGGCTGCGGAGGCTGCGGGAGGGGCAGTGGGATGCGGTGGTTGTCGCGATGGCGGGGCTGCGGCGCTCGGGTCTGTTCGACGCCGGATGGATGGTGCCGCTGGAACCGCAGGAGATGTTGCCGGCCCCGGGGCAGGGGGCGCTGGCGGTGCAGTGCCGCAGAGAAGACCAGGCGACCCGGCGGTTGCTGGCGCCGCTGAACGACCGAGAGACGGCCGTGTGCGTGCAGGCGGAGCGGCGGCTGGTGGAGCTTCTGCAGGGGGATTGCCGTTCGCCGATCGCGGCGCTGGCGATGGAGGAGGGTGGCATGCTATCATTGATTGGGGCCGTGGGGGGGCGTGACGGCGATCCCCCGGTCCTGAAAGCCCGGGCGAGGGCGGCCGAGGGGGAGGCGGCCGCGATGGAAGTGTACGGCCTGCTGAAGCAGCAGGAGGCGGAGTCGTCCGGCAGAGAGTAAGACCTGTATATGGGTCAAGTCCGATCCCGCGAGATTGGTCACGAGCAGCCCGGCCGGGTGCTGGTTCTGGCGAGTCCCTCGGAAACCAACCAGGGCCTGGTGGAGGTTCTGCGAGGCAAGGCGGAGGTGGTGGTGATCGAGTCGATCGACGAGGCGATCGAGAAGCTTCGTCACGAGCGGTTCGACGCGATCTTGACGGATACGGCGGATTTTTTGCCGCTGGAGCGGGCGCTGATCTCGGCGCAGGCGAGCCTGATCCTCAATACGCTGGGCGAGGGCGTGTGCATCGTGGACAGCGAGGGGCGGTGCAACTGGATGAACCGGCGGATGCATGACTGGCCGCCGCGGGTGCGGGAGAACGTTCGGCGGACGTGCCAGGAGGCGTTGCAGCTGTTCAGCACGCAGGTGTCGCCGGCATCGCCGGAGACGCCGACGTTCAGCCGGTCCAAGCGCTATGCTTTGAATCTGGACGAGCAGCAGTATCTGGAGATGATCGCCTCGCCGGTGATCAGCCCGTCGACGGGGCGGGTGGGGCAGGTGGTGGCGGTGGTGTGGGATTCGACCAGCACGCGGCGGCTGCAGCAGAAGATCGACGCGATCGACGGGGCGGGTCGGGAGCTGGTGCGGCTGGAAAGCGATCTGATCAGCAAGCTGAGCGTGGACCAGCGGTTGAAGCTTCTGGAGGAGAAGATCATCCGGTACACGCGGGACCTGATGCATTTTGACCACTTTGCGATCCGGCTGCTGGATCGGGCCACGCGGCGGCTGGAGCTGGTGATCGCGGTAGGCCTGCCGCCGGAGGCGATGGCGGTGGAGCTGTATGCGGAGACGGAGGGCAACGGCATCAGCGGATATGTGGCGGCGACGGGCCGGTCGTACATCTGCCCGGACGTGGAGCGCGACCCGCGGTACGTGACGGGGCTGGATCGCGCCCGCAGCAGTCTGACGGTGCCGCTGCGGCTGCACGACAAGGTGATCGGCGTTTTCAACGTGGAGAGCCGGCAGCTTGCGGCGTTCAACGAGGACGACCGGCAGTTTGCGGAGATTTTCGGTCGCTACGTTGCGGTGGCGTTGAACATTCTGGACCTGATGGTGGTGGAGCGCGCCGGGGTGGCGCACAAGGTGGCCGACGACGTGTGCGCGGAGGCGGCCGGCCCGCTCAACGACATTCTATCCGATGCGCGGCTGCTGATGGACGAGTACATCGGCAACGAGGACCTGCGGGGGCGGCTGCAGCAGATCATCGACAACGCCGGTCTGATTCGCCGGTGCCTCGATCAGGCGGCGCAGGGACCGCGGGCGCTGCTGGGTGTGTCGGAGTTGAGGGACAGTCCCGACCCGATCCTGGCGGGGGCGGAGATTCTGGTGGCCGACGACGAGCCGAATATCCGGGCGACCATCAGCGACGTGCTGCGCAAGTTCCGGGCGAACGTGACGGTGGCCACGAGCGGGGCCGAGGCGATCGCGCTGGTGGAGTCGCGGCCGTTCTCGCTGGTGATCAGCGATATCCGGATGCCCGACAAGAACGGATACGATGTGTTCGCCGCGGCGCGGCGACGATCGGCCACCATGCCGGTGATCCTGATGACCGGCTTCGGCTACGACCCGAACCACAGCATCGTGCGGGCCAGCCAGGAGGGGCTGCACGCGGTGCTGTTCAAGCCCTTCAAGGCGGCGCAGTTGCTGGAGGAGATCCGCCGGGCGCTGCAGGCGGTGGCGCTGTCGCGTTGACCCGGGGGATGCGATTGGTCCTGGGGGGGCGCTTGTGGGCCAAAGAGACCCGCCGTAGGCTTTGCGCCATGTCCGATGCCATCCGCAACCGCATTTTGGAGCACCTGAAGATCGCAGGAGGGGGAGGCGTGCGCCCGCGGAGGCTGGCCCGCGCCCTGTCCGTGCAGGAGGAACAGTATCCCGCGTTTCGCAACGCCCTGCGGGAACTGATGCATGAGGGGCGGGTGGTGGCCGGGGCCCGGGGCACGATCGTGCTGCCGACGCAGAAGACGGCCGCCGACCGGATCGTCGGCACCTACCGCCACAACGCGCGGGGCTTCGGTTTCGTGGTGCCCACGGACCCCACCAGCCACGAGGACCTGTACATTCCGGAGGGGGAGAACGCGGGGGCGATCACGGGCGACATCGTCAGCGCCAAGATCATCAGCCGCGGCCAGCGCGACGGCAAGGCGCTGTACACCGGCCGGATTGTGGAGATTCTCCAGCGGACGCACACGCGTTTCGTGGGGACGCTGGCCCGCAGCGGCACGAAATGGCTGGTGCTGCCGGACGGCAACACGCTGCCGGGGCCGATCCTCACGCCGGATGCCGCGTCGCGCCACCTGCGGGCCGGCACGAAGGTCGTCGTCGAACTGACCAGCTATCCCGACAGCCCGCAGGGCGCCCAGGGGGTGATCACGGAGGTGATCGGCCAGCCCGGGGAGAAGGATGTGGATCTGCGGTGCGTGGTCGTGCAGTTCGGGCTGGATCGGCAGTTCACACAGGAGCATCTGGCCGAGGCGCGGCGGGCGGTGGACCAGTTCAACCAGAACCTGAAGCAGGAGATGGCGCGGCGGATGGACCTGACGGACCAGACGGTCGTGACCATCGACCCGGACGACGCCAAGGACTACGACGACGCGATCAGCCTGCGGCAGCTCAAGACGGGGCAATGGGAGCTGGGGGTGCACATCGCCGACGTGTCCCATTTCGTGACGCCCGGCTCGCCGCTGGATCAGGAGGCGCTGGAGCGGGGCAACAGCTGCTATTTCCCGGGGCACGTGATCCCGATGCTGCCGGAGGTGCTGTCCAACGGCGTGTGTTCGCTGCAGGAGGGCGTGCCGCGGCTGTGCAAGAGCGTGTTCATCACGCTGGACGACGCGGCCCGGCCGATCGCGACGCGTTTTGCCAACACGGTGATCCGTTCCAGGTGTCGATTGCGCTATCGCGAGGCGCAGGCGATCATCGACGGCGAAGACCGTGTGCCGCACCCCGACGGCCAGCGGCGGGTCGGCGACTACGAGGAACAGGTGGTGGGGCTGCTGAGGGACATGGACGCGCTGGCCCGGCGCATGCAGAAACGCCGTGTGGCCGACGGGCAGATCAACCTGGATCTGCCGGAGGTCGAGCTGGTGCTGGACGAGGACGGCAGGGTGGTGGGCGCACGACCCGAGGGCGCCTCGTTCACGCACACGATGATCGAGATGTTCATGGTGGAGGCCAACGAGGCGGTGGCGAGGTTGCTGGACGGGCTGAACGTTCCATTCCTGCGGCGCATCCACCCCGGCCCCGACGCCGAGAGCCTGATCCGGCTGAGGCATTTTGTGCAGGTGGCCGGGCACCGCCTGCCCCGGGAGATGGACCGCAAGGCGATCCAGTCGTTGCTGGCGGCGGTCCGCGGGAAGCCCGAGTCGTATGCCATCAACCTGGCGGTGCTCAAGAGCCTGAGCCGCGCCGAGTATTCGCCGGAGCGGATCGGGCACTTTGCGCTGGCCAGCGAGCACTACTGCCACTTCACGTCGCCGATCCGGCGCTATGCCGATCTGACCATCCACCGCCTGATGGAGGCATATCTTCGGGCGACGGGCGGATCGCAGCGGGGCGGCAGGCGGTGGCGCAACGTGCAACTGGAAGGCGTGATCCCGGAGGAGCAGCTCGGCGAAATCGGCAAGCACATCAGCTTCACCGAGCGTCGGGCCGACGATGCCGAGCGGGAACTGCGGAAGGTGAAACTGCTGGAACTGCTGGCGGGCCAGGTGGGCCGGTCGTACAGCGGCGTGGTGACCGGCATCGCCAACTTCGGCATCTTCGTGCAGATCCGCGACTACCTGATCGACGGGCTGATCCGCTACGAGCATCTGCTGGACGACTGGTGGGATGTGGATGAGAAAGGAGGGTATGTGCGAGGCCAGCGGAGCGGGCGGCGCATCGGCATCGGGGACGTGTGCACGGTGATCGTGGCACGTGTGGATGTTGCCCGGCGCGAGCTGGATTTGTCGGTGACGGAACTGCACGGCCGCCCCCGCGGCCCGTCGGGGGCGGAAACTTCGGGCGGGAAGGTCCGCCAGCGGCACGGCGGACCGCAGCGGCCGCACGGGCGAGCCGGTGGCAGGCGCCAGGGAGGTCGGCGGCGGTAGATCAGGCTCGGACCAGGCTCTGCAGGGCGCGGGCACGCTCCAGCAGGTGCTGGCGTTGTTGGAACGTCCGCTCATCGGCGATCTTCATCGCGGCGGCATGGGCGTACTGGGCGCGGGCGGCCTCGGCGTCGATTTCCTCGGCGCAGATGGCCTCGGTGGTGAGGATGGTGAGGCGGCCGTGGCGCATCTGGGCGATGCCGCCGTCGATGAAGAAATGCCGGCGGGAGGCGTCGGGCAGGTCGATGCGCAGCGGCCCGGTTCCCAGCAGGACCAGCAACGGGGCACGGTGGGGGAGGATGCCTAGCAGGCCATCGTGCGCCGGGACGACGGCCTGGGCGATGGAATCGTCCAGCAACTGCTTCTCGGGCGTGACCAGAATGCATGGGAAGGCCATGGACATCTCCGCTGCGCGCGCGAGTCTAAGCGTGGAGAGGGCGGCGGTCAAATCGGGCGCGGCGGCTTCGCGCCCCGCATCGGGGCGGGAGATGCTATAATGGCGAGGTTCCCGGCGGTCGGCACCGCGCTGCAGCGCGGTGTTGTTGCTTCTGGTCGGGGGTGGACGATATCGGTTAGAGGAGATGGTTGCGATGCGGATGATCAGCGCGGAGGAGAAGGCGGCCCTGGAGCGCAAGCGCCAGGAGCTGTTCAAGATGCAGATCGACGTGCAGGAGCGGATCCGCAAGGCCGCTTCGCTGGGCGATCTGTCGGAGAACGCCGAGTATCATTTCGCCAAGGAGGAGAACCGCAACATCCAGCGGGAGCTGGCCGAGCTGGAGGAGAAGCTCAAGAACGTGGCGGTGGTGAGCAATCAGCACGTGCCCCAGGACGTGGTGTTCCTGGGGCACACGGTGAAGCTGCTGGACCTCAGCGACGACAGCGAGCAGCTGGTTCGGCTGGTGGGGGAGGCACAGCCGCCGTCGGCCGACAGCGACGTGCTGCCGGTGAGCGTCAGCAGCCCGATGGGCGAGGCGCTGATGAAGGCGCGGGTGGGTGAAACGATCAAGGTCAAGGCGCCGCGGGGAACGATGGAGTTCAAGGTGCTGGAAATCGTATAGGCATTGCGGGAGGCGCCACCGTAGCTCAACTGGCAGAGCAGCGGTTTTGTAAACCGCAGGTTATGGGTCCGAGTCCCATCGGTGGCTTGGGGATCAGGTGCCGGCGGGTTCGCGGCGTCGGATGGTCAGGCGAACGGTCCGCGGGGGGTCGATCACGCGCACGTTGTCGGGCAGTCGGAAGTCGTCCGGGGAGACGGTACGTTCGATGGTTTTTTCCTTTTCCGTGGCGGGGAGGAAGGCGTCGTCGCGGCTGACCTCGACATAGGCGCGGGGGGAGAAGCTGCCATCCTCCAGTTCGCGGATGCGCTCGCGCGGACCGGAGACGTTCACGTTGGTGAAGACGGCTTCGCTGGTGGTGATCTCGTACTCGGCCAGGGCCGGCGGGGCGGCCAGGAGAACAGGCACCGAGCGGATGGTGTACTGCTGGCGGGTTTCCTTGATCTCCACGGTCACGTGGACGCCAGGGGGCAGGGAGATGTGCTGGCCGGCCAGTTCCGGGGGCAGAAGAAGAGGCAGGTCGCGTTCATACTTGCCGGGGCGTCGGCCGGCGAAGGTGGACAGGTCCACCAGCAGGGCCAGGTCGTTGCGGGAGGCCAGAGCGGAGGCAGGTCCGCGGACCTGGACGCGGGGGGGCGTGAAGACGACATCTCCGATGATTTCGGTGCCTGGACGTGGCTGGACGGGCAGTTCGCGGGTTTCGACCTGGTCCACGCGGACGCGGATGACCGGGGGGTTGGTCTTGAGAACCTGTATCCCGTTGCTGGCGAAGGGATCGGCACGGGCGACGAGGCCGGCCGCGGGCAGGACATGCTCCTCGCCGGGGGCAAGCGATTCCTGGATGGCCAGCACGACCGGCTCGGCGAGGAGTTGGGCGCGGAGGCGGTTGATGCCATTCTGCGGTCCCTGAAGGTCGGCGGTGAGGCGGCCATCGGGGGGATGGATGAGCCTGGCGGACAACTGAGGCGAAGTCAGCTGCAACTGCACGGTGAAGGGGACGTCGGTGGGCTTGGCCAGCTGCTCGCGTTCGGCGTAGATCCAGATGAGCAGCGTGAGGGGCACGACCCAGGCGAGGGTCTTGGTCAGGGCGACCAGGCGACTGCCGAGGGGGGCCTTGCGGGTTTGCGAGCGGACCTGGGAGGAGGGGTGGGACATAGGGTTGGTTCACGCGGCGGCCTTGGTCTCCTCCTCGGCGGGAACGCGTCCCATGGCCTCGATGAGATACTGGCGGAGCTGTTCGGGAGTGAGTTTGCGGTGGAGCTGGCCGCGTTCGGCGACGCTGATGTCGCCGGTCTCCTCGGAGACGACGATGACGATGGCGTCGGTCTCCTCGCTCATGCCGACGGCGGCGCGGTGTCGGCTGCCCAGTTCGGGGGGCAGGTCGTCGCTCTCGGTGAGGGGGAACTGGACGCCGGCGAAGAGGATGCGGCCGTTGCGGACGATCACGCCCAGGTCATGGAGGGGCGAGTTGGGCCAGAAGATGGTATTGAGCAGGGGGGCGGAGAGATCGGCGTTGATGCGGACGCCGCTGTCGGAGATTCCGCCCAGGCCCACCTCGCGTTCGATGGCGATGAGCCCGCCGATCTTGTTTCGGGAGAGAAACGCGGCAGCGGCGACGAGGGCGTCGGCGTCGCGGCTGACCTGCGTGGCGGGGGCGCGGAAGATGCGGGTCTCGCCCAGCCGCATGAGGGCCCGCCGCAACTCCGGCTGGAAGGCGACGATCACGGCAAAGGAGCTGAACAGCAGGAACTTCTCGTAGAGGAACTGGATGCGCTCCAGGCCGTATTGGGCGGCGACCAGGCGTACCACCAGGTAGAGCGAGATCAACAGGAAGGCGACGCCCCGGAGCATTCTGGCGCCGCGCGTTCCGCGGAGGAAGCTGAGCACGAAATAGACGAGGATGCCGATGAGCAGCAGCTCGAAGCTGACGCGAGCCCAGCCGTAGGTCCGGACGGCACGGAAGAAGGCGTGAAGATCGATCGGATTGCCGTTCATGGGCGGCCTGACGACTCGCGGGCATCACTATAACTGTGTTGCGGGCGGGCGGCCAGCGAGCGCGATGGCCCGCGCCACGCGCACCACCGCCGCCATGGGTTCGACATCATGGACACGAACGATGGCGGCCCCGTTAGCGGCGCACCAGGCGACGGAAGCGGCCGTACCCCAGAGGCGGCGGCGGGGATCCTGCTCTCCGGTGAGGCGGCCGATGAAGGCCTTGCGACTGGTGCCCACCAGCAGCGGCCGGCCCAGTGAAGCCAAGGCCGGCAGTCCGGCCAGGAGGGCGAGGTTGTGCTCGAGGGTCTTGCCGAAGCCGATTCCCGGGTCCAGAAGCACGTTGCGTTCCGGCACGCCCGCTTGGCGCGCGGCGTGCAGCCGCCGGGCCAGGAAGGCCCGCACTTCGGCCACCACGTCGCGGTAGCGGGGGTCCTGCTGCATGTCGGCGGGCTGGCCGCGCATGTGCATCAGCACGACGGGCACACCGCGGGATGCCACCAGCGGAAGCATGGCGGGGTCGTCGCGGCCGGCCGAGATGTCGTTGACCAGCGACACGCCGTGGTCGAGGGCCATCTGCGCGACCTGGGCCCTCGTGGTGTCGATGGACAGGACGCAGGGAGGCTGCCTGCCGAGTCGCTGGAGGACGGGACGAAGCCGGCGGATCTGTTCGTCGGCGGGGACGCGCTGCGAGCCGGGTCGGGTGGATTCCGCGCCGATGTCGATCAGGTCGGCGCCCTGGGCGGCCATGCGCAGGGCCTGATGCTCGGCGGCGGCCGGGTCGAGAAACTGCCCGCCGTCGCTGAAACTATCGGGCGTCACGTTCAGCACGCCCATCACCAGCGTGGGGCGTCGGGGATCGTCCAGCCAGGTCTGGAACTGTTGTGGTTGCATGGAACTCGGCCGCCCTAAATCGCCCGGCCGTATCCGACGATAGCTCTTAACGAGGCGAGGTGCGGCCATGGCGTTGCGTGAACGATTGCGTGAGCTGCTGTTTCCGCTGATGATAACCGCGATCGTTTGCTGCGTCTGGATCCTGAGCCGTGCCCAGCCGCTGCACGACGGGGCGATGCCGGCGTACTATCCCGCGCCCGACCCCAGCCTGCTGGAACGGGCGATGGCCGCGGCCGGCCGGGATGAGGTCGGGCGACGGCCGGCCGAATGGCCCGTGGCCGGCGCCTCCGTGGACGATCCGGCGGAATAGGGCGCCGGCCGGTTGGTGCGGTCAGGCGATGCACGTCTTTTTCTTGCGGCCGCTGAGATAGCTTTCCATGATGCACGAGGCCAGTTCCGCGCTGGTGGTGTAGAACGCCACGCCGCGGGTGAGCCGCGTGAGCTGGTCCACGAACCCGACCCAGTCCATGCCCCAGTAGTCTTCGATGAGTGCGAAGGTGCTCAGGCGGCAACCCTCGCGGCTGGCGAGGGCGGCCTCCTTGAGCGTGGCGAGGGTGGTGCGGCGGTCGGGGGGATACAGCAGGTACACCCAGTCGCCGTCCACGTGGGCGGTGGGCTGGCCGTCGGTGATGATGAAGATCTGCTTGTTCTCGCTGGTGCGGCGGCGGAACAGGTGACGGGCCATCTGCAGGCCCATGTGCAGGTTGGTGAAGTGCTGGGGGGCGTGCTCGAGCTGGTCGAGTTTCACGCGAAGGCGCACCTGGTAATCATAGATGGTGACCGGTTTGGGCATGGCCAGGGGCAGCAATCGCTCGGGGATGCGCTGGGCGCCGGAATAGAAGCCCACGAAGTCGATGGTGTCCTGTGGGAAGCGGCTTCGCACCAGCGCCTGCATGGCCAGGGCGACCTTCTTGGCGGCCAGGAACCGGCCGTAACGCATCATCGAGCCGCTCATGTCCAGCAGCACCACGGTCGAGCAGCTGGTCATGCCCTCGTGGAGGTGGAGCTCGAAGTCTTTCTCATCGAAGCGGATGAGTGGGCGTGGCACGGGCGGCGTGCCCGTGGGGATCGCCGAGGCGTCCGCTGAAGCGGACCCTGCGGGCGCGGGCAAGCCGTGGCGAGCCAGGGCATTGTGCAGCGTCTGGTGGATGTCGATTTCGCTGACCGAGTCGCCGTACTGGTAGGGCCTGGTGCCTTCGATGCGTTCGCCGCCGATGCCCGGGGTGATCTTCTCGTGTCCCTCGCGCTGGCCCGTGCGCAGGTGGGAAAAGACCTCCATGAGGGCCCGGCGCTGCATGCGATTGATGGCGCGGGGGGTCAGTTGCAGACGGCCCTTGCCGTCGCGGTCGAGCAGCCCTTCCCGGATCAACTGCTCGAGCAGTTCCGACTGCTGCGGATTCTGGGGGTTCTCGAGCAACTGCTCGATGGCCTTGAGGGCCTGCTCGCCCCGCTGGAGGATGAACTGCATGATCTGGTCGAAGCCGAAGAGCTTGTCCTGGGTGGCAAACTCCCGGCCGTCCCACTCGCCGTAGAAGTACTTCATCGGCGGATTGTAGGCGCGGCAACGACGCCGGGGAGGGGCGCGGGGGCGGTTGCGGCGTTGGAGCGCGGGCTTCAGCCTGCGCCAAGTGCCGCGCAGGCTGAAGCCCGCACCACAATCAGGCTATGGCGAGGAGAGTTCCTCGTAGGTGCTGGGGTCCGGGACATAGATGCTCGAGAAGCGCAGGCCCGCGGGCGACTTATTGGTCGGTTGCCTGAGATTCAGGCTGGATTTGCCCTTGAGTTTCACGTCGCCGTAACTGATGATGGTGCCGTTGATGGCGCCGCCGCTGTGGCCGGAGAACTCCAGGTCCTCGGCGATGATGGTTCCGCCCCAGGCGCCGGATCTGCCGCTGAACTTCACCTTGGTATCGGGGGCGATGATGGACGCCCCGCCCAGCGCGTGCATCTGCTGGGGGAACTGGGCGTTGACCGGCAGCGTCTCGATGCCGTAGAGATCGGCGCCGTTCTTGAACTCGATTCTGTTCTTGTCGTCCTTGTAGTCTTTGGGATTGGCCGAGGGCTGCACGACGATGATGCCGCGCACCTCGGTGTTTTTCTCGAACGTCACGACGTTGGGCATCTGGATGATGACCACGCCCTCGATGACCGTATCCTTGTCAAACGTCGGGTTGACCCTTGGCGGTATGGTGAGATTGCTGGCGTAGTAGGTGTTCTTCTTGGTGGGGTGGTACTTCTTTTCCGTGAAGATGGTTGTGGCGAACTGGAGGAACGGGCTCCGGTCGATCTTGGGGAACTCCGGCCCTTCCACACCCTTGAAGATGTGGTCGTAAACGGCCGGGTCGTCGCCGCGCACGCCGCCGACCCTGACGTTCTTGTCCAGTTTCACCTTGGCGTCGGCCTGGCGCAGGTAGATATCGCCTCCGACGGTGGCCTTTTTGGTGATTTTGACCGGCTCCTTCTTGTCGTCGATGTTGGCGCTGAAGATGCTGGCCGTCAGCAAGGCGTCCTCGTCGCCGGTGAGGTCGAAGTCATCGCCCAGCTCGATCTTGCCGAGGGCGGCCACGCCGAACTGGAAGATGTCTTTCCTGGCGGGCGTGAAACGGAAGCCCAGGCGGATGGATCGTCGCACGGGCAGGTCGCCCTGGTAGCCGGTGACGGTTACGAGCAGATTCGTGTCGGCGCGTGAGATGGTGGCGCGGAACCTGGCGCCGCTGTCGTCGAGGGTGACGTACTGGTCGGACTCGATGGGGATGGCGATGGTGTTGGAATCGGGCATGCCGACGGTTGCGGAGCCCAGGTTGCCCGTGCCGTCCATGGCATCGGACAGGCCGGTGTAGATGGCATCGAGGATCTGCGCGTCGGTCACGTCGGGGCCGATGGTGATCTGGGACAGGTGGTAGCGGATCAGGTCCATGCCCGACTCGGCCGCCAGCAGCGCCGTGCTGCCGCGCTGCTCGTTGGCGACGACCTGCACGCCGGTCGTGGTGGCCGCGTAGAAGCCGATGGCCAGCGTGGCAAAGAGGACCATGTAAAGCATGGCGAGGAGGGCCGCCAGTCCCCGCCGCTGTCGTAGAACGCGTCGCATCGCCGGTTCCTTTCGCATGGGCATCGGATCAGTGGGGCAGGTCGAAGACCAGCCAGCTGGCCTCGGCGACTTCGACGCCCTGGTGCAGGGCCTTGACGGTTATGCGTTTGACCTTGCTGGTGCCGCCGGGGACGACACGGGTGAGGTGGTCGGGATCGACGTTGCGGACCTGCACGAACTGGGCCCAGCCGCGGTGCTGGAGGCTGGGGCGGCGCCGGCCGTCGATGGGCGGGAGAAAGGTGATGCCGTTGAGGTCGTCCACGTCGTCGAACAGGGCGAGGGTTTCGCCTTTCTCAGGGCCAAAATGCTGCGGATCGGCGGGGTCGGCAAACTTCAGGTCCTGGCAGATGTCGCGGATGTTCTGGATGAGGTCCATGGCGACGCTTTTCGGCGGCGTGGCATGCACGCGGTCGGGCCCGGAGGCCAGGATGGTCAACATCGCCGAGACGCCGACGCCCAGGATGATGGTAATGCGGGCGGCGCGGAGCAGCAGCCGATCGCGCCGGCTCCGGGGCGGTGGCAGCGTGGCAGGAGGATTCGTGTCCATCATGGGAGATATCGATTTGTTTCCGGTGCGGGTCAAGCGATGGCGATACCGCGGGTGGGTACGGATAACGCACGTGGGCGAAGCGAAGGGCGGCAGTGATGGGCCGCGTATTACCGGGCAATCCCTTGCCCACGGCCCACGGCCTACTGCCTGCTGCCTACTGCGTATTTTGTCCTACGGCATCACTTCCTGGTAGGTGTCGGGCAGGGGGACGTAGTTGGATCCGAAGAAGACGCCGGCCGGGTACTGGGTGGTGCCCTGGCTCTCGATGTAGATGTCGCTGTTGCCGGAGAGCGTCAGGGAGGTGTTGTCGAGGTTGATGAGGGTGCCGCGGACGGTTCCGCCGGCGTTGCCCGAGAATTCCACCTTGCTGGCGATGATGGAGCCGCCGATGGTGCCGAAGTTGCCGCCGAACTTGAGGGTGAAGTTGGGGGCGAGGATGGCCGAGCCGGTCAGGGCGCGCAGGCCGGCCGGGAACTGCGCACTGGGCGGCAGCGTCTCGACGCCGCTATAGGCGACGGTGCCGCGGAAATCCAGCACGTTGCTGGCGACGCTGCCCGTGGGCTGGTTCTGGACGACGATGGCGCCCTGGATGGTGCAGTTGCCGTTGAACTTGATGTCGCAGGGGGTCTGGATAAAGAGGATGCCCTTGACGGTGGCTCCGCCGGAGAAGCTATAGCTGCCGGGGGGCAGCACAACGTTGACGAGGTTCTTGCCCATGCTGGGCGCGTAGTAGTTGGGGGTGCCGTCGGCCTTGAGCACGTAAGGCCAGAAGGCCGACACGTCGATCGTCGGGAAGTCCGGCTCGGTGACGCCCGAATGCACGTGCTGGGCCCAGACGGCCGGATCGCTGCTGCCGGCGATCTTGCTGGAGCCGCTGACGCTGGGCCAGGCGGCGGGGTTGGTGAAGGAAACGTCGCCGGAGATCTGGGCGGTGCCGATCATGGTCAGCGGTGCGGCGACGGATGCGGTGGACAGGACGCTGCCCTGGGCGGGATCGACCCTGCCCAGGATGCTGACGTTGCCGTTCATGGTGATGGGGCTGCGGCTGGCCACGCCGTAGTTGAAGATGGCGCTGGCGCGGCGGGCGACGGCGTAATCCATCTGGATGGCCCGGCGCAGGTCGGGGGCGTCGGCCCAGCCGACGACCTTGACGCGCAGCAGTTGGCCGGCCTGGGCGATCGTACAGCGGAAGCGGCTGCCGTCGGGCAGGGGGATGGACTGGTCGGCTGCGGAGGGGATGTTGATGGTGTCGCCGGCAAGGCTGATGGTTTGCGATCCGAGGTTGCCCGTGGCCTCCAGGTGAGAGCGGAGCTGCTGGAAGACGGTGGCGAACAGGTCGTCGGGTTGGGTGTCGTGGGGGATGTTCAACGAGGCCAGCTCGAAGCGGATGAACTGCATTCCGGACTCGGAGGCCAGCATGGCGCGGCTGGCGCGGTGTTCGTTGCCGACGACCTGAACGCCGGTGCTGGTGGCGGCGTAGAAGCCGACGGCCAGGGAGGCGAAGAGGACCAAATAGATCATGGCCAGCAGGGCGGTGAGGCCGGCGCGGAAAGGAAGGGGGCGGGGTATCACATGATTGATATCCGATACGTCGGGGGCGGAGTCAAACGGAGGGGTGCAGCGGGGATTGTCGGGCGGCGGGGTTAATAGACCAGTGCGCGGCGCGGGGCGGCCGATCCGGTGAGCTGAACCTGGTTGCGGTTGACCTGGACGGTGAGGGTGAGGGTGATGCGGACGACGCGGTTGATGCCGGTGAGGGGGTCGGGTTCCGAGTCGGAGGAGAAGGAGGCCGAGACGACGTTGGAGGCCAGGGCGTAGTCGGGGTCGTCGGGGATGTCGTTGGTGATCAGGAGGATGCGATTGGAGGCCGAGTCATAGCGATAGGAGCGGTCCTTGCCGTCGTGCATGATCATGTCGATCTGGTTGGAGGAGGCCTGGACGGCCTGGCAGCGGCGGATCTCGGTGAGGACCTGAGTCATGGTGACGCGAGCGGCCTGGGAGGCGCGAAAGAACTCGTCGTTGTGCTCGATGACGGAAGCCGAGGCGTGGTAGGCGCTTGCGACGGCGGCCAGCAGCAGCGAGCAGACGGCCAGCGAGATCATGACCTCGACGAGGGAGAGGCCCCCACGGAAAGATGAAGGATGAAGGATGAGGGATGAACGAAGGAATCCGAATTCATCCTTCATCCTTCTGCCTTCATCCTTCTGCATGCTGCCTACTGCCATCTGCATACTGCTGCTCACGGTTGCACCTCCTGGTAGGTATCGGGCAGCGGGGTGTATCGAGAGCCGAAGAAGACGCCGGCGGGGTACTCGCGGGTGCCCTGGCTGTTGATGGTGATGACGCTGTTGCCGGTGAGGTAGGCGGAGGAATCGGAGAGGCACAGGACGGTGCCGTTGACGGTTCCGCCGGCGTTGCCGCTCATGGTCATTTTGCCGGCGATGATCGATCCGCCGATGGTGCCGAAGTTGCCGGTCATGGTGACGGCGAAGTTGGGGGCGAGGATGAAGGCGCCGGTGAGGCGGCGGAGTTCGCCGTAGGATTCGGGCAGAGTTTCCATGCCCTGGGCGACGACGCTCCCGGAGAAGATGATCTGGTTGGTGGTGAGTGTGCCGGCGGGGTTGTTCTGGACGACGATGGCGCCCTGGATGGTGCAGTTGCCGGAGAAGGTGAGGCGGTTGGGGGCCTCGACGTACACCACGCCGCGGATGACGGTGCCGCCGGCGAAGCTCGGGTTGGTGTTGGCGCGGATGCGGATGTTGGACAGGTTGCGCGAGGTCGGCGAGGAGGTGATGAGATTGGTCGCGTAGGGTTCGAAGGCGGAGGTGTCGATGGTGGGGAACTCCGGCTCGGGCACGCCGGTATGCACGTGGCGGGCCCAGACGGCCGGGTTGGTGCTGCCGGCGATGCTGATGGGTCCGGAGTAGGAGACGCGGCCGTTGGGGTGGGTCATGGACACGTCGCCGGAGATCGAGCAGCTTCCGGTCATGACGATGGGGCTGGAGGTGGCAGCGGAGGTGGACAGGACGCTGCCGTTGGCCGGGTCGGGCGAGCCCTGGATGCGGGTGTTGCCGCTCATGGTGATGGGTCCGCGGCTGGCCACGCCGTAGTCGAACACGGCGCTGGCGCGCTGGGCGATGGCGAAGTCCATCTGGATGGCGCGGGCGACCTCGTAGGCGCCGTATTGTCCGACGGCCTTGACGCGGATCTGGTGGCCGTTGCGGGTCAGGGTGGCGCGGAAATAGGTTTCGCCGTCGAGGGCGATGAAGTTGTTTCGGCCGACGGGCAGGTCGATGCGCTGGCCGTCGGAGGAGAGGCAGACGCTGGCGCGGTAGAAGTTGCCGGTGTTGTTCATCTGGGCGGTGAGCTGGCGGTAGACCTCGCTGAACAGTTCGTCGGGGGGGGTGTTGTGGGGGATGTTCAGGGCGTTGAGCTGGTAGCGGATGAACTGCATGCCGGATTCGGCGGCGAGCAGGGCGCGGGCGAGGCGTTGCTCGTTGCTGACGACCTGCACGGCCATGGTGCTGGCGGCGTAGAAGCCGACGGCGAGGGAGGCGAAGATCACCAGGTAGATCATGGCCAGCAGAGCCGTCAGGCCGCGGCGGGCCAGGGGAAGGGATGAGGGATGCAAGGCTTTCATGGCGTGCCTCCTTGGTCAGTTGGCGGCGTCGAAGGCGAGCCAGCTCATGGAGGTGACGAACTGCCCGCGGTGAGTGACGGTGACGGTGATGCGGGCGGCGGGGCTGGAGCCTTTGGGGACGACGGCGGTGAGGCGGTTGGGATCGACGCTCTGGACCTGGACGGCCTGGGCCCAGGTGTCCATGGAGGAGATGGTCTGCCGGCGGGCGTCGATGGGAGGGGAGAAGGTTTTGCCGTCGAGATCGTCCAGGTCGTCGTAGGAAAAGAGGGTTTCGCCTGACTCATGGCCCCAGTGGGTGGGAGTCGTGGGGTCGGCGAAGGAGAGGGAGAGGCACAACTCGCGGATGTTGCGGGCGAGGTTGAGGCCGGTGGTGGAATCGTTGCCCTCGAGGTTGGAGACGGTGCCGGTGGCCAGGAGCTGAAGCATGGCCACGACGCCGACGCCGATGATGACGGTCATCAGGGCGGCCTCGATGAGGGTGAAGCCCCGCAAACGGCGGCGGGCCGGCTGCGGGCGCACCATGGAGCGCGTGTGGATCATCATGGGAGATCTCCAATTGGTTTGTCGTCCAGTCAAGGCGGGGGGTTGCGGGGGACGTGGCAAACCGGGAGGCGGATAACCCAAGGGTTCAATGGTTCAACAACCCAATGGGTTATGGGGCGAATCGACCCATGAGGGATTGTTATTTGACCAGGCTGCTGAGCTTGAAGATCGGCAGGATGATGCTCATGGCGATGAAGCCGACGACGGAGCCCATGAGCACGATCATCAGCGGCTCGATCATGGCGGTGACGCCCTTGATGACGGCCTTGAGCTCGCGGCTGTAGTAGTCGCTGACCTCGTCGAGGACCTCGCCGAGTTTGCCGGACTCTTCGCCGGCGCTGATCATCTGCACGACGCTCTTGGGCAGCAGGGGGCTGCGCTGCAGGGGCGCGGAGATCTTCTTGCCCTGCTTGACGGCCGAATAGACCGCCCGCCACATGCGGCGGTAGAGGGCGTTGCCGCTGATCTCGGCGGTGATGCTGATGGTGTCGAGCATGGGCACGCCGGCGTTGATGAGCTGGCCCATGGTGTGCAGGGAGCGGCTGATGTACAGGGCGCGGAAGAGCTTCTTGAAGATGGGCACGGAGAGCTTGACCTTGTCCCACCAGATGCGTCCCCAGTCGGTGCGGAGCATGAGGAAGAAGCCCCAGATGGCGGCGATCAGGGCGCAGATCAGGACGTACCAGTAGTTGACCATGAAGTTGGACAGCGCGATCAGCAGCTTGGTGGGCGCCGGGAGGGCCGCTTCCTTGCCCTTGAAGATCACCATGAAGCGGGGCAGGACGAAGGTGAGCAGGAAGACGGTGGTGCCGACGGCCATGGTGCCGATGATGGCCGGGTAGATCATGGCGCCCTTGACCATGGAGCGGGTCTCGATCTGCTGGGCCAGGTAGTTGGCGATCTTGTCGAGCATCTTGGAAAAGCCCCCGGACAGTTCGGAGGCCTTGACCATGTTGATGTACAGGGGCGAAAAGACCTTGGGGTAGCGAAGCAGGGCGTCGGAGAACTGCTTGCCGGCCTCCACGTCCTTTTTCATCTGCGCCAGCATCTGGCGGAACCTGGGGTTTTCGACCTGTTCGCTGATGCCGTCGAGGGCGGCGCGGATGCTGATGCCGGCGCGGATCATCACGGCGAGCTGGCTGGTGAAGGTCTGCACGTCCTTGGCGCCGGGGCCCATGGACAGGTTGAAGTTGACGAGTCGCTGGAGGCCCTGATTGCGTCCGGCGTCGGCGGGGGCCAGCGAGAGGATGTACCCGCCGCGCTCGCGGAGATGCTGCGAGGCCGCGGCGAGGGAGGAGGCCGTGAGCACTCCCTGCTGCACGACGCCCTGGGCATTCTTGACTTCGTATCGATAGCTCGGCATGGCTCCGCCCCGTCGATGTCAGTGCCTGGTGCGTGTCAGGCCACCAGGGCCCGCTCCAGTTTTTCCGGATGCGCCGCCTGGGCGATGGCATCCTCGCGGCTGATGTATCCGTTCATGTAGAGCTGCTTGATCGAGCTGTCCAGCGTCTGCATGCCCAGGGCGCGGCTGGTCTCGATGACGTTGGGGATCTCGAAGATGCGGTTCTCGCGGATGCAGTTGCGCACGGCCGGCGTGCACAGCATCACCTCCACGGCCGGGATCATGCCGGGCTGGTCCACCCGCTTGAAGAGGGTCTGGCTGATGACCGCCTGGAGGGTGTTGGCCAGCATGGAGCGGATCTGGTTCTGCTCGTCGCTGGGGTAGATGTCGATGATGCGTTCGATCGTCTGGGGCGCGTTGACGGTGTGGAGCGTGGAGAGCACCAGGTGGCCGGTCTCCGCGGCGGTGATGGCGGCGCTGGTGGTTTCCAGGTCGCGCATCTCGCCGACCAGGATGACGTCCGGGTCCTGCCGCAGCACGTGCCGCAGGCCGCTGGCGAAATCGGGCACGTCGCTGCCGACCTCGCGCTGTTCGATGGTGGACTTGTTGTTGACGAAGGCGTACTCGATGGGGTCCTCGAGGGTGATCACGTGGATCTGCTCGCGTTTGTTCATGGCGTCGATCATGCCGGCGAGGGTGGTGCTCTTGCCGCTGCCGGTGCCGCCGGTGACGAGGATCAGCCCGCGGGGCAGGTAGGTGAGTTTGGCGATGACCTCGGGCAAGAACAGTTGCTCGAGGGGGCGGACCTTGTCCACGATGACGCGGAAGGCCAGAGCCACGGTATTGCGCTGGAAGTGGGCGTTGACGCGGAAGCGGCCGACGCCGGGGATCTCGTAGGAGAAGTCCGAGTCGCGGCGGCTCTCGAACTCCGCCCAGCGGCGCTCGTTGATCATCTCCCGCGCCAGGCGGATGGCGCCCTCGGGGGTGATGATGGGAAAGTCGCTGGGTGCCATGACGGTGTGGATGCGGAACATCGGCGGCAGGCCGACGTTGATGTGGATATCGGACGCCTTGGCGGCGACGGCGTTTCGGAGGATGTCGTTCAGCAGGCTCATGGTTGGTCGTCTCCCGGTCTTGCCCTTCCTGCGCGGCCGTTACACGCCGCTCTCGGTCACCCTCAGGACTTCATCGACCGTCGTCAGGCCCTTCATAACCTTCTGGAAGCCGTCGGAGCGCAGCGTGACCAGGCCGCGCTCGCGGCAGAGCTTGCGGAGGTGCGTCACATCGGGGTTTCGCGTGACCAGGTCGCGCAGCGAGTCGTCCATGACCAGTAATTCGTAGATGCCCAGTCGGCCGGCATAGCCGGTCTTGCGGCAGCGGTCGCACCCCTTGCCCTTCCAGATGGCGTCGGACTGGAATCCCTGGAGGGTGAGGAACTCGCGCATCTCGTCGCTGGGGGTGTATTGGACCTTGCAGTGCGGGCAGATTCGGCGGACCAGGCGCTGGGCCAGGATGGCGTTGACGGCGGCGCTGATCAGGTAGGGCTCGACGCCGATGTTGATCAGCCGCGTGATGGAGCTGGGCGCATCGTTCGTGTGCAGGGTGGAGAGCACCAGGTGGCCGGTCAGCGACGCCTGGACGGCGATGCGGGCGGTCTCGGCATCGCGGATTTCGCCCAGCATCACCACGTCCGGGTCCTGGCGGAGGAGGCTGCGCAGCGCCGCGGCGAAGGACATGCCGATCTTCTCGTGCACCTGCACCTGGCTGGCCTGGGGCAGGTGGTATTCGATGGGGTCCTCGACGGTGCTGATGTTGAGCTTGTTGCCGTCCATCTGCCGCAGCGAGGCGTAGAGCGTGGTGGTCTTGCCGCTGCCGGTGGGTCCGGTCACCAGCAGGATGCCGTGGGGCTGGTCGATCTGGTGCTTCCAGATGGTGAGCGTGTCCTCGGAGAAGCCCAGGTCGTCGAGCCCGACGTTGATGGAGCGGTTGTCGAGAATGCGGATCACCGTCTTCTCGCCGTGGGCCGTGGGCAGGGTGCTGACGCGGAGGTCCACATGGCGGTCGTGCACGACGGCGCGGATGCGGCCGTCCTGGGGCAGGCGGCGCTCGGCGATGTCGAGGTTGGCCATGATCTTCAGGCGCGACACGATGGCCGCGTGCATGCCGTGAGGCGGGTTCATGGCCTCGAAGAGGATGCCGTCGATGCGGTAGCGGATCTTGAGGCTTTTTTCCTTGGGCTCGATGTGGATGTCGCTGGCGCCCTGGCGGATGGCGTCGAAGACGAGGTAGTTGACGAAGCGGATGACCGGGGCGTCGTTGCCGAGCTTCTCCAGGTCGGCCACGTCGTCCTTGGCCTGCTGGACGAGCTGGATGTCGTCCTCGGCCATGTCCTTGATGATTTCCTCGACCTTGATGTCGGTCTGGCCGGTGGTGAGGGCCTCGACGGCGCGGTTGATGTCGGCTCCGGTGCAGACGACCACCCGCACATCGCGGCGGACGCGGCGCTTGACCTCGTCCAGAAGGAAGACGTTGTTGGGGTCGGCCATGCCCAGCACCAGGGTCTTGTCCTCCAGGCGCATGGGCAGGACCAAGTGCTTGCGGATGTAGTCGGGCGGCAGCAGAGCAAACGCCCGCTGGTCGATGTTGGACTTCTCGGGGACCTCGAAGGGGATGTTGAGGGTCTCGGCCAGCGCGGAGAGGATCTGCGCCTCGCTGGCGGCGGTCATCGTCAGCAGGATCTGGGCGATGCTCTTGCCGGGGGTCTGCTGCTGGACCTGTTTGGCCTGGGCCAGCTGCTCATCGCTGATCTGTCCGCGCTCCAGCAGCAGCTGCTCGACGCTCTTGCGGACGCGTGCGGCGGTGGGCCGCCAGAGCGGCTCCTCGGCCGGGGGGCGGTCCACGACGGCGGCGGACGCGTTCTGCTGGTTGAGCTGCATCGGCGATCTCCCTTTCTGCGCGGGGCGCTAGCGGCTCTGCTTCATGCGGAGCAAGAACCGCAGGTCGCCGGAACGTACCACGACGCTGTCGGAACTGATCTTCTCGATGGTGAACTCGTTGACGGTCTGGCCCTCGGTATAGAGCGTGTTGTTGATCATGCAGGCCCGAACGTTGGCGCCGTGGACGATCGACTGGAGGCTGAGCCTTTCGGCGCTGGCCAGGATGGCCTTGCGCTGCTCCTCCTGCTTGCGGCGGAGCTCCTCCTGCTCGTCGGCCTTGGGCTTGGGCGGGCGGGGGAAGTCGAAGGGGTTGTCCTGCTGCGGATCGAGTTCCACCAGGTTGGCGTGGGGCATGCGCGTGAACTGTTCCACCACCCGCTGGGTGCTGTCGATCATGGTCTTGATGGCGTGGATGCTCTTGCCGCCATCGACCAGGAAGCCGGAGATGGTGGCGCTGGCGGCCTTGGCGGTGGGGTTGGCGCTCACCGGCGCGGGGCCGGCCTTCAACCGCATGTAGTAGAGGGCGGCGGCGCCGATCAACAGGCAGCCGAGCATGACCACGGTGGTGCGGTTGGCGCTTTTGCTGTTCTGGACGATCAGCCCGGATTCCGCGGCCATGTCGCCGCCGGCGCTGGCGTCGTAGGTCTCGGCCTGCGGGGAATCGTCGGTGTAGGTTTCGCTGGAGTTGTTCTGGTTGCTCATGTCTGCTCCATTCCGTCACACGCGCAGGGGCCGGTCCTTTTCCCGCGGCTAGTTGTCGGCCTGGGCCACGCGGCTGCTGGCGGCATCCGGTTCAAAGAAGATGCTCACGGTCATCTGCACCTGCATCTGGCCGTCGGCCTCCATCATCTTGCCGAGGCTCAGTTGATTGATGCGGGTGATGCGCGGCAGGGCGTACAACTGCCGCAGGAACGCGTGGAAGCCGGCGAAGTCGCCGACGAGGCTCATCTGGATGGGCTGTTCCCAGTACCCGCTGAACCGTTCGGCCTTGAGGGTCTTGATGGTCTTGGTCTGGAGCCTGTTGGCCTGGGCCAGTTGCCAGACCTCGCGGAGGATTTTGTCCATCTCCTTCTCCTGGGGGAGCTTGGACTCGAAGAAGGCGATGGCCTTCTCCAGTTCGGCGATCCGGCGGCTCAGGTCGCCGATGCCGACGGTGGACCGCCGCAGGTCGGCCAGTTGCTTCTCCTTGGCCGCGATGTCGCTCCGCAGGGCCTGCTGTTTCTCGTTGGCCTTGCGGAACACGAAAAAGTAGCTGGAGGCCAGCAGGCCGATCATCAGCAGCACGAACAGAAGTTCACGGAAACCGAATCTCATGGGAGCTCCGTCTGGGTGTCGTGTGGATCGTTGCGCCGCTTACTGCAGGGGCTGGGCCTCGGTGTTGACGACCTTCGGCGCGGCCTCGGGCGGGACGGGCGGCGCTTCGCCGTTGAGCATCATCTCGATCTGGAACTTGCGCAGTTTCTGTTCTGCGACCTTGAACTCGTCGGTCATCACCAGGTTCACGTCGCGGAAGAGGGGCGAACGCGACAGTTTCGTCATGTACTGGGCGACCAGCACGTCGGTCTCGGCGATGCCGGTGAGTTTCATGTACACGTCGTAAACGGTCGGCTCGGGGGGCGCTTCCTTTCGGGCCTCCTGGTTCTTCTTGGCCTCGGCGGCGGCTTTCTTGGCCTCGTAGGCGTTCTTGGGCGCGGCGGGCGCCACGGTCTTGCGTGCCCGCGACTCCAGGGTGAAATCCAGGAGGAAAACTCCCGTGGGGCGCAGGTTGTTCCACTCGGCCAGGATGTTGCTCCGCGGCACCTTCTCCAGCAGCGAGGCCGAGAGTTCGGCCTGTCGGGCCATGCGCTTCTGCTTGTCCTGCATGAGCTTGACCTGCTCGATGCGTTTGGCGGCTTCGGCCCACTGCTGCTCGACGTGCGAGTGCTGAAGCTCCAGGTCCCGGGTGGTGCGTTCGGTGAGGGCGAAGGCCGACCCGATGCCCACCATGACCGTCAGAAACAGCACGGCGCAGATGGCGTTGGTGCGGCGTTGCGCCTTGCGCTCCAGATAGTCGTCCGGAAGGAAGCTCAGTTGATTGGGAGAGCTCATTGCAAAACCTCCGGCGGGACGGCAACCACCGCCCCGCCCGTCGTCGCTCCTATGCTGATTGCCTGACCCGCTGGGCGGCGGGCCGGGGACCCATGCTCAATCCCAGCGCCACCGTCCAGTTGGGCTGGGGCACGGCGCGGTCCATGCCGCACTCGCTGCCGACCTGATTCCTGGGCATCCGCGCCAGCGGGTCGCCCACGGTGGCGGTGATGCCCAGTTCGCGCGCCAAGTACTGGCAGAGCCAGCGATGCCGCGCTTCGCCGCCCACGAAAATCAGCCGCTCGATGGGCATCTGCGGGAAGGTGGCCTCGTGGTAGCGGCGGCACAGGTCCAGTTCCTCCACCAGCCGGCTCAGCGGCTCGCGGCAGCACTGCTGGATCAGGGCCAGCTCGCCGTCGGCCTGTTCCATCTGCAGGTCCAGCGGACGCTCGGCGCGGGGGCTGTTGCGGCGCTCGGGCGTGCCGCCGGCGCCGGCGGGAGCGGTCTTGCCGGAGGCCTGCAGCGCCGCCGTCAACAGCGCCATCTGGCCGTCGGCCGGAGGAGCTGGAGGCGCGGGCTGCTCCGCCGCGGCGGTCGGGGGGGCGGCGGCGCGTTTCTTGCACTCGACCTCGCAGACGGCCATGCGGCGCAGCTTGGCATCCTCCAGGCGGATCTTCAGGGCGGCGGAGACGGACCGGCTCAAGTGGTCGCCGCCGATGCCGATGGCCCGCGCGAAGAAGATGTGGGATCCCCGCGAGATGAAGCATCGGGTCCCGCTGGCACCCAGATCGATGAAGCAGTTGACCACCTTGTCGTCGGCCTCGCGGCGATAGACGCGGTGGAAGCAGTCCACCGCGGCGGCCGGCTCGACGGTCATGCCGATCACGTCCAGTTTGGCCTTGGATGCGGCGGCCAGCAGCTGGTTGACGACGTCGCGGGCGGCCGCGAAGACGATGACTTCCTGTTTCTGTTCCTGGTCGGCATAAACCTCTCCGGCGATCATGTGTCGCAGGAGAGCCTGGGAAGGGTCGATGGGCAGTTTGCCGCGGGACTCCCAGGGCAGCGCCTTGCGGAGGGCCTCGTCCTCCATGGGCGGGAGGCGCAAGTGCTGGATGTACATGCAGGAAGCGGGAAGGCCCAGCACGGCCTGGCGTCCGCGGAACTTGTTTGCCGCGAGGATTTCGCGGATGGCTTCGGTGTAGAAGGCCAGTCGCCCGGAAAGGTCGTGGCGGACGTGCGAGGGCACATCGGCACTGCCGGCGGCCAGCAGTTGCAGGTCGCGGCCGGAGCCCTCGACCTGCGCCATCTTCAGGCTGTCGCTGCCGAAGTCCACGCCGATGGGGCTGAATCGGGTGCCGAGAATGTTCTTAACGAATGAGAGCATACGTTCTCCACTCACGGCCGGACGCATCCTCCGGACATCGCATACAGTTGGCGATGCGTCAAACGGGCTCTTGCGCGAGGCGGCGGCCGGCGCTGCCGTCGGGCCACGGCAATCCCTGAATCGCTTATCGTCGGGGCGGGCGGGGGCGTTTAGGCAAGAAATGCGGAATCGCGGCAAGGGTCCGGCCCGGCGGAGTTGGCCAAGAACTCGCCTGCCACCCCATCGGCCAGCGCCACCCCCGCCTCCGTGAGCGTAAGGGCGGTTGGGCCCGCCGTGATCAGGCCGGCGGCGACGAGCTGTCGCAGAAGCGTCTGATAAGCCTTGCGGGGATCGATGCCGGTCCGAGAAAGGTAGTCGTCAAGGACGATGCCCCTGGCGGTTCGCAGCATCAGCATGGCCAGTTCGCCGGCTCGCTGAGCCGGGGTGAGATGCTCCAGGTCGATGGCGGGCAGCCGGCCCTCGACCAGGGCCGATTCCCAGTCGCCCAGATGCGGGCGGTTGCGCCATCGCCAGCCGTGGATATGGGACGCGGCCGAGGGGCCCAGGCCCAGGTAGCTTCCGCCGGACCAGTACATCAGGTTATGCAGGCACTCGCGGCCGGGTTGGGCGAAGTTGCTGATCTCGTAGGCGGGGAGGCCCGCAGCCGCCAGCACGTGGCGGGTGTGCCGCAACATCTCCAGCTCGAGGGACTCTTCGACGGGCTGGATGGCGCCGCGGCGGCGTTTGACGGCCAGGGGCGTGTTGGGCTCGTAGGTCAGTGCGTAGCAGGAGAGATGCTCCGTGCCGAGTTCCAAAGCGCGACGGAGGTTCTCGGACCATTGGTTCAGTCGCTGTCCGGGAATGGCGAAGATCAGATCGATGTTGAGGCGGGAGAAGCCGGCGCGGCGGGCGATATCCAGGCTGCGGGCGATGTCCCCGGGTTGATGGTTGCGCTGGAGCGTGGCCAGCTCGCCGGGGCGGAAGCTCTGGGCGCCCAGGGAAAGGCGACCGACGCCGCAATCGAGAAGCATGCGGCAGTAATCGTCATCGACGGTGGCGGGGTTGGCCTCGACGGTCCACTCTGCGACGTTCGCGAGATCGAACCGGCGGCGCAGGCCCTGGAGCAGCCGCCGCATGTCCCCCAGGGGCAGCAGGGTGGGCGTGCCGCCGCCGATGAAGACGGTGGCCGGCCGGACCGTGCGGTGACGACGCCAGAAGTCGGCCTCGAGAAGCACAAGGTCCACGAAGCGGGCCATGCGATCCTCGGTCTGGCCGACGATGCTGTAGAAGTCGCAGTAGTGGCACTTGTGGCGGCAGAAGGGGACGTGGATGTACAGGCCATCGAGCGGCCCGGCCGGCAGGCGGTCGGGCTGCAGGGCGGAGTGCTGCGAGGTTACGGGAAGTGCAAGCATGGTTGGCCACGGGCGGTCTTGTCGCGGAGGCGGCCGGCGGATAGTGTACCGGTCGTTACCCGATGCGGGCGAGCGCTCCCCGCCGGCCAGATGGTATACGCCCGAGATGGAGGCGGCACGCGATGCAGGCGGCGCTAGTCATTTTCAGGTCCGACCAGGAACGTCGGAGCTTTGCGCTGACGAAGGAGGCGACGGTGGTGGGCCGCCGGGAGGACTGCGACCTGCGGATTCCCCTGCATGATGTATCCCGGAGGCACTGCAAGTTCGTGATGAAGGAGGACGGGCTGTGGGTGGAGGATCTGGGCAGTTCCAACGGGACCTACCACAACGGCCGGCGCGTGCAGGAGGCGGCGCTGGCGCCGGGCGACACGGTGCGGATCGGGCCGGTGACCTTCACGGTGCAGATCGACGGCCAGCCGCCGGAGGACCAGATCCATCCGCCCGCCGCGGCGGCCGCATCCTCCCCGAGCGAGCAGCAGCGTGAGATTCCGGCCGACGATGGGCGGTTTGGTCCGTTGGAAGCGTTGGCGGACGCGGCCGGCGGCCAGGAGCACCAGTCCGACGATGACATCGATCTGGGCGAGGCGGGGAAGGAGCCAAGCGCATGAACGGGCCCGCGGCCCGCGGGTTTGTTGTCCACGGATGCTTGCTTGCTAGAATCGGGCGGGAGTGTGAACGTCGGCCGAGTACCCAAGTGGACTAAGGGGACGGATTGCAAATCCGTTATTCGCCGGTTCGAATCCGGCCTCGGCCTCTTCATGGTGGTCTGTTTACGGGGAGGGAAAGCTGCATGTCATTTTCCATCCGGCGCGGCACGAACATCTCCCACTGGCTTTCGCAGAGCAAGCGGCGCGGCGCCGAGCGGCGGGCGTTTTTCACGCAGGCCGACGTGAGGCGCATCGCCGACTGGGGCTTTGACCACATCCGCCTGCCCATCGACGAGCAGCAGATGTGGGATGATGCCGGCCGGCCGGAGGCCGAGGCCTTTGACCTGATGGATGCCGCGCTGGACTGGGCGCAGTCGGCCGGCCTCCGCGTCATCGTGGACCTGCACATCCTGCGCAGCCACTACTTCATGGACACCAGCCCGCCTCTGTTTACCGATCCGGCCGAGGCGCAGAGGTTGGCCGACCTGTGGCGGCAACTGTCGCATCGCCTGAAAGGACGGTCGGAGGACCAGGTCGCCTATGAGCTGATGAACGAGCCGGTGGCGCAGGATGCAGAGGACTGGAACCGCGTGGCCCACATCGCCTTCGCGGCCATCCGCCAGCTCGAGCCCACGCGCATGATCGTCCTGGGGTCCAACAAGTGGAGTCAGTGCACTACGTTCGACGAGCTGCGCGTGCCGGACGACAAGCGGCAGATTCTCACCTTCCACTTCTACAACCCCATGCTGATCACGCATTACAAGGCCGGATGGACCGACGCCGGCAAATACACCGGCCCGGTGCACTATCCCGGCGTGCAGGTGAAGGACGAGGATATGCGAGGGCTGCCGGAGGATGTGCTGGCGGCGGTGAAGAAATACAACCGCGAGTACGGGCGGGCCCAGATGGTCCAGGACCTGGCCAAGCCGCTGGCCGTGCGAAAGCGCACGGGGTTGCCGCTGTACTGCGGCGAGTTCGGGGTGATCCACAACACGCCCATGCCCCTGCGCCTGGCGTGGTACCGCGACCTGATCTCGGTCTTCAACGAACACGACATCGCCTGGGCCAACTGGGACTACAAGGGGGGCTTTGGCCTGGTGGACACCGACGGCAAGCCCACGGGCATCGCCCAGGCCATGCTGACGTGAGGCGGGCCGAAATCTGAGATCTCAAATCCGACGTTCCCTTTGGCGGTCGGCCGTTTTCACGGCGCGCGACCGCGGGCGGACGGGGTATGCCGGATCGTATCGTTGCTGGTCCGCTTGCACCGGCGTGGCTGGCCCGAATCACGTCCGGCCGTACAAGTCCAGTTGCGGATCGCCGTGAATCAGGCGGAAGGCGTCGCGCACCTGGGCGTGGCCGACGTGAACGAGAAACGCGCTGTTGGTGCCGTAACTTTTGGCGCCCAGGATGAAGAAGCCCGGCTGGGGGCTGGCGGCGTGGCCTGGGCCGCCGAGCAAGCCCGAAGCGGTCCTGGCGGCGCCGTGGCGGATGAAGTGGGCGTAGAGGGGCAACGGCCGAAGGATCGAGGCGTCCGGCTGGTAGCCGACCAGGGCCAGGATCTCGTCCACGGGCAGGTGGAGGGTCTGATGGGAGCTGCGCACCGCCGCGTATAGCCGGCGATGCCAGCCCGTGTAGATCTCCTCCACGATGGCATCGTCGAGCAAGCACAGCCACGGAGGGCGGTTGGTGGCCAGGTGAAGCACCGACTGAAGAAGCATCCGTCGTCGGGGAAAGGGGTCCTGGTCGGCCACCTGAAGAAGTTGCCCCCAACGCCGCATGACCCAGTTGACGCGGGTGGTGGGGTCGGTTTCGGCCAGTCGGCCCAGTTGGGCGATGGCCGTGGCGGCCGAATGTCCAGCGCCCACGACCAGAGTTGTTCGGCCGGCGAAGCGATGTCGGTCGGCGTTGGCGATATCGGGCAGCAGATACCAGATGCGATGCATGGCGGCGGCCTCGCCGATGGCGGGCTGGCCCAGCGGACCGGCCCAGCGGTGCTGGCCGAAGGTGCCGGAGCAGTCCAAAACCACATCGGCTTCGTGCCGGCATTCGCGGCCGGCGTCGTCGGCCAGAGTCAGGTGGTAGGGGCCGTTCTGCTCGATGGACACGACGCGGGCGCGCGTGAATACATGTCCTCGCAAGGGCGGGCTGTCGGCCAGGGGCAGGAGGTATCGGGCGCGCAGTTCCCGGCCGGTGGGGCATCGCTCCGAGTCGAAATCCGCGTCCTTGCCGGCCACACTGCGCCCCAGTGGCGTGGTGTTCAAACGCCAGGGCGTGAACAGATCGAGAAAACCCCAGTGCCCGATGTTCTCGGCCACCTCGCCGCGATCAAAGACGGCGACTTGATGGCCGAGCATGCGGGCATACAAAGCCGCCTCCAGGCCGATCGGCCCCGCGCCCACGATGGCGATGCGCTTGGTGGACATTGGCGGCCATTGTACACGCCCAGCGGCGCGACGGAGCGCTGCGGGCGGGGCGTGGCCATTCTTCGTGGAGCGATCAGGATGGCCGTGTTGTGGTGCAGGCTTTAGCCTGCGCTGAGAACGCGTCATGGTGCAGGCTAAAGCCCGCACCACAAGGACCCCGCAAAGAGTGGCCACGCTTGCGGGCGGCTATGGCGCGGCGACGGCGGCCGCCGGGCTGGCCTCCTCAACCGACGCTTTGCTGCGGCTCTTCTGCAGCTCCAGGTTGACAGCGCGCCGCTCGAGGATCGCCAGCGAGGTCTCGATGACCTCGCGGGCCTCATCGGGGGTGAGGCAACCGACGGCCACCAAGTCCTGCTGGCGGATGGTCGCCCACGCGAAGCCCAGGCCGACGATCGGCTCCAGCCGCCCGGCCGCCAGGGGCTTGATCGTCAGCACCGGCTTGCGGCAGCGCCAGATCATGCGGTTCACCCAGCTCACCTCGATCTGCATGAGGAACCCGATGGCGTTGTAGATCTGGATGTAGGTCTCCACGTCCAGGTTGGTCTCGTCGGCGTAGATGGGCGTCTCGGGCATGTGGGTGCTGAGGCCGGGCGTCATGTGGCGCTGGCGGATCATCGCGCAGTACTTGTCCATCTGGCGGATGGTGCGAGTGTGGCGATCCACCAGGGCGTCGGTCGAGCACTGGTGCGGCATGCAGATGTCCGTGCGCACCTCGGCATAGCTGTCCAGGATGCGGGCGGTGTTGTCGTAGCCCTGGGGCGTGTCGGCGATGTCCAGGTGCGGCGTGCCGACGCGGATGATGCGCACGCCCGCGGCCTGCTCGGCGTCCTCGATGGCCTGGTTGAAATGCGGGGCATCCGGCCGCGTGCCCAGGGTGATGTTGACACCGGCCTTGGCGAATACCGTCACAATCTCCGCGATGTGCCGGCGGTCCTGGCGGTCCTTGATGAAGTCGTCCTTGGCCTTGGACTGGTGCGAGAAGCCCAGGAACCAGTTGGAGCCGATCACCAGGCGGGAGACCTCGAACCGGCCGATGCGCGTGCGGGGGAAAGAAGACATGAGACAACCTCCAGAGAACTCGTGAATCGGGGGCACGACCTGCCAGCGACCTCGCATAGTCTATGCACGATCCGGGCCGGGCGGTAGTGTGCTGGCGCTACCGGCTTTCAACAGCCCGATTAGCGACGCGAGGCTCTCGAAGCGCACCTGCGTCTGACCCAGGTTTCGCAGGTAGGGGCGATCCACGTCGTGGCAGACCACAACACTCAGGCCGCCGGGGTAGTTCTGGCGGAAGGCGGCCATGCTGGCGGGGTCAAAGTCACGATCGGACCACTTGCATTCGATGGCAATGGTATTGCCGGGCGCGCGTTCGATGACGAAATCCACCTCGTGCCCCCGCTTGTTCCGCCAGTATCCGATACGGCGGGTCTGCGTGGCGGCCATGATCTCATTGAGAACAAAGTGCTGCCACAGGATCCCCAGGTCCTCGCGCCGCAGTTCGTTCCAGCCGCGGTAATAGCAGACAAAGCCGGTGTCGAACGCGTACACCTTGGGGGCTGCCACGATCTCAGCGGGCCGATGCGTATGGAATGGACGGATGACATGGACCACATAGGTCGCCTCGAGGACTTTGAGGTAGTTGGCGATGGTGGTGCGGCTGGCCTCGCACGGAGCGGCAAACTTCGTGGCTTCGAAGATTCCCCCGCTTTGGGCCAGCAGCAGTTCCAGGAGCTTCTGGAAGGAAGCCCGTCGCTCAAGTCGAAACAGCTCCTGGATATCCCTGGACCAGTAGGAGTCAATCCATTCCTGCAAGTCGCGCTCGGGGAACCTGTCGGCCATGAAGAAGGGCGGCAGGCCGCCGCGCTGAAAACGATAGCGCAAATCGGGCTGGCCGAAGTCCGTGAGATCAGCCAGACACATCGGGGTGAGACACAGGTCGCGTTTCCTGCCAGTCAGCGTGTCGCGGAACTTCCCCGATGCCGCCGGAGTCGAGGACCCGGTGGCAAGGACTCTCACATCGGGGTAATGATCTGCGGCAATTTTCAGCAACTCTGACGGATTGGACAGGCGGTGGACATCGTCAATCGCAATGCGCCTGCCACGAAGGGCGGTCAGGAAGGCCTGTGGATCGTCTTCCATCGCCCTTCGCACACGGGGAAGCTCGCAGTCGAAGTACTCGATATCGTGTAACTGTCTGCATAGGAAAGATTTACCGACGCGGCGCACCCCGGCCAGCCAGACAACCGTTTTCTCCTCCCAGGACTGCTCAACCATGCTGACCCAGAAGCTTCTTCGAACCATATGCATGCATGATATTATATGGTCGTACTAAATGCAAATCTGAAGTGATTTGGTTCAAGCCAGCAGGCACTGCGGGAAGCGGCTACCCGGCAACGGCCTGCAGCCAGGCCCGCTCCAGTGAACGGGTGTAGCCGGTGCAGTCCACCAGCGGCGAGCGGGCCACGCGATCCCGAAGGCTGCCGTGGAGGGCCGACAGCGCATCTCGGTCCGTGGCCAGTTCGATGGCGACGCGCACGTAATCCTCCGGTCTGGAGGTTGCAAGGCGCTCAAGCCCCACAGCGCGAAGGATGCTTGCACCGCCGCGGCTGACGCTCGAAGCTCCTGAGAGACTGACCACCGGCGTGCCCATCCACAGCGCATCGAGCGTCGTGGTGTGGCCGTTGTAGGGGTACGGGTCCAGGCCGATGTCGATCTGGCCCCATTGGCGCATGTACGCCTGCTGGGCCATGCGCGGCACGAGGATGATGCGCTGCTCGTCCACGCCCGCCTCGCCCAGGATGTCCAACTGGTAGCGGGCGTCGGCCGGCTCGTCGGGCCCAAGCATCACCAGCCGCGAGCCGGGCACCGCCAGCAGTATCTTCGACCACAGCCGCAGGATCGTCGGGCTGCACTTGGCGGGGTGGTTGAGCGTGCCGAAGAGGATTTCCTTGCCGCCGCGTGTGGGAAGATCGATCGGCTCGGGCTCAAAACACCACCAGCAGCGGTCCAGACGCACGATCTTCTCGAAGCAGGCCGATTCGCTGCCGGGCGGGTCCAAGATCGGGTCTCCCACCCTCCAGTCCATCGTGGCCAGGCCGCTGGTCGCCGGATAGCCGAAGTGCGCTGCCTGTACGGGGGCGGGCCGGCGAGCGAAAACCAGCAGCCGCGAGCCGCGCGTCTGCTGGGCCATGTCCACCAGCAGGTCGATGCCGTGTTCGCGGACCAGGGCTGCGGCCGATTCATCATCCATCGCGCTGATGTCGTGCCAGTGCTCGGCGGCGGTGGCCAGCGCGTCGGTCAGGGCATCGGCGGTGGGGGCGGCGTGGTAGCAGAACACCTCGAACCTGCGGCGGTCGTGGCGCGGCAGGATGCAGGCAAAGTGCCTGCCCACGACATGGTCGCGGAAGTCCGGCGAGACATAGCCGATGCGCACTCGCCCGCCGCGACGGCGCCGCGGCGGCGGCGGCCGGTCCAACGAGGCGGCCGTGCGCTGCCACCAGGCGCGATGCTCCTCCAGAACCTGTTGCGGCGTGTGGCGGTCGGAAAAGTGCAGCGCGTACAGCAGTCCGCTGGATGCCCCGACGTGGTGCGGCGCCAGGGCGATGGCAGCGCGGAATGCGTCGATGGCTCCGGCGACGTTGCCCATGCCTCGCAGCGCCACGCCCAGGTTCGCCTGCGCCTCGGCCAGTCGCGGCTGCAGCTGCAGCGCCCGCCGCAGTGCTGCAATCCCCCGGCCGTAAAGACGCAGTTCGACAAGCACGCCGCCCAGGTTGTTCCACGACGCGGCCCGCGCGCCATCGAGGGCCACAGCGCGCTCCAGAACCGCTCGTGCGTCGGCGAGCCGTCCGAGCAGCCGAAGCGCCTCGCCGAGGTTGCTCAACGGCTCGGCGGCGTCGGGCACGGCCGCGACGACCCTTTGCAGCAGAGGCACGGCGGCGGCGACATCGCCGCGGCTCAGGAGGATCACCCCCAGCGCGTGCAGCGCATCGGGGTCGGTTGGATTCGCCTGGATGATCGCGCGAAGCAGGCTTTCGGCCTCGAGCAGGCGGTTCTGCCGCCACAGGGCGACGGCATCCTGGACGGACAGGGGGGCTCTCATGCGGCTGGAGATTCTAACCGCAAGCCGTCAAGAGGACTGTTGTCGTGCCCCGGACGCGGGTAATCTTGTCGGCGGTGGTGCTTCCGCTGGCCATCCTCATCGTGGCCGCGCTGGCGGCGACGGTTGTCGGTTACGGCACCCATCCGGGCCTGGCGCAGTTCGCCCACGGCATCGAGTTGATCGTCTGGTCGCGGCGGCTGCTGTGGCCGGCGACGACGGTTTCGATCGTCCTGTGTCTGGCGCTGGTGGGGCTGGTGGTCAGCGGCAAGCGGCGGGCGTGGTGGCTGATCGGCCTGGGGCCGATCCTGGCGCTGTTCGTGCACCGTTTCCACACCGACCCGAACACCTCGCTGGCGATGGTGGAGAACCCGCAGTTTGTCGGGGCCGATCAGGCCGCACATATCACGGCCGCCGAGTGGGTCGTCGGGTTGACCTTCAACGGCAAGGCGTATGCCTACCCGTATTCAGCGCTGTTCCTGACGCCGGTGGTCATGCAGACCGACCACGACCAGCGGATGATGCTGATGTGGTCGGCCTACGCCAACCGCGCCGTGGCCTGCACGCTGACCCGCGAGCTGCGCCTGCGCGACCTGGAAATCGTCTCGACGCCGGCCGGGTCGCTGCTGCTGTATGACTCGCGGCTGGGGCAGTTCATTGTCGGCGTGACGGGCAGGACACTCACCGGCGCCAAGCCCGTCGGCTTCGCCCAGCCCATCGCGACGGCGAAGATGACCTGGGCCCAGTGGAGGGCCGCGCACCCGCAGACGCTGGTGATGCGAGCGGCCGTTGCGCCGCGGAAGATCGTGCCGCCCACGGGCCCGCTGCTGCCGACGGTGTCGCTGCCGCGTCTGCCGCCGGACGCCGCGCCCGACGAGCGGATCGTGCTGCTGGAGACCGAGCCGCCGTGCGCGTTTCGGGCCGGCGCGATCAGCGAGGCCCCGGCCAACTTCTGGGCCGCCGATGTGCCCGTGCTGATGTTCCGCGTCCGCGGGACGGGGCAGGTGAGGGCGTATGACCGGCGTCTGGAGGGCGACCTGGTGCCGCGGTTCGTGCCCAACCCCAGCCCCCGCCGGCCGGGGCTGTTTGTTGACAAGGACAGCAACTCGACCTGGGATGCCAGCGGCCGGGCGGTGGACGGGCCGCTGGCGCGCGAAGGGCGGCGTCTAAGGGCCCTGGCGGCCGACGACGCACTGCCGTGGGGGATTGTTCGCACGTGGTATCCACAGCTGCAACTGCGCGTGCCCGAGGGCGGGGGGTGGGGGGCGGCCCACTGAGCGCTGCACCGGCAGGTTGACCCCATCCGGCGGCCGCGGAAGATACCGGCCATGAACGATGGGAACATCGCGCAACAAGTGCCGGATGCTGAATACCTCGAATGGATCAACCGCCACGTCTGGCTGGACGGTTGCGAGCTGCGCACCGAGCGAAAGCAGGCAGAGGAGGAGGGCCGCGACCTTTCGAGCGTCGAGGGCGAGTTTGCGCGCCTGCTGGCTGTGCCGCCGCCGGATGAGTCATGGCACCAGCACCTGGGCGGCGGGCGCGACCGGGCCTGGCAGGAAGCGGCCGGGCGGCTGGTGGATCGCGTGCAGACGCTGCCTCTGCGTCGCGACTACCCGTACGTGGAGCCCAGCGACCTGGCCGGCATCCGCGCATCGCGGCCGGCGGCGGTGGACGTGCCGGCATGGCACGGCACGCGCGAGCAGTTGTTGCGGCAGCTTCACGGCGGGCTGCTGGGGCGCATCTGCGGATGCATGCTGGGCAAGCCCGTCGAGGGCTGGGATCGCCGCAGCATCCGGGTCAATGCGCAGGCCACGGGCAACTGGCCGCTCGCCGGCTACTGGCGCATCCCCACGCCGGCCGAACAGGCGGCGATAGACAGTCAGGCACCGCGGCGCACCATCAACCCCAAGTGGACCGGCGTCCTGGCCGACGGCATCGACGGCATGGTCGAGGACGACGACACCAACTACACCACCGTCGGGTTCGCCGTCGTCAAGTCCAAGGGCGTCAACTTCCGCCCGCTGGATGTGGCCGCGTTCTGGTGCGCCAACATCCCGATCTTCCACACCTGCACGGCCGAGCGGGTGGCCTATCGCAACTTCGTGGCGTGCATCCTGCCGCCGGCCAGCGCGTCGGTTCGCAACCCGTATCGCGAGTGGATCGGGGCGCAGATTCGCGCTGACTACTTCGGCTATGCCAACCCCGCCAAGCCGCAGCGCGCGGCCGAGTGGGCCTGGCGGGATGCGTGCATCAGCCACGTCCGCAACGGCATCTACGGCGAGATGTGGGTGGCGGCGATGCTGGCGGCGGCGTACACGGTGCGCGACTGGGCGCGGGTCATCGCGGCCGGGCTGGCGCAGATCCCGGCGCGCTGCCGCCTGGCCGAGGATGTCGGCAAGGTCATCGACGCGCACCGGCGGGGCATGGCGTGGGAAGATGTCGTGGACATGATCCACAGGCAATGGGATGAGACCGATCACCACGACTGGTGCCATACCAACAGCAACGCGCAGGTGGTGACGGCCGGCCTGCTGTACGGCGAGGATGACTACGAGAAGACGATCGCCCGCGCGGTGATGGCCGGTTTCGACACCGACTGCAACGGCGCCACCTGTGGCAGTCTGTGGGGCGTCATGCACGGGGTGGATGCACTTCCGGGCAAGTGGACGGCGCCCATGCGCGACCGCATCCGTACCGGCGTGGACAAGTACCACGATGTGGCCATCAGCGCGCTGGCGGCCGACATGGCCCAGACCGCGCTGGCCAACGCGGACTAGCGGGCGGGAGTTGTTTGGTATGTACTGCTGACCCAGGGAGACGCGACGATGAACGCCATTCGCATTCACCAGTTCGGCGGTCCGGAGGTGCTGAAGCTCGAGGAAGTGCCTGATCCGCGGCCGGGTCCGGGGCAGGTGGTCGTTGCCCTGCGGGCGGTGGGAGTCAATCCCGTCGAAACGTACATCCGCGCAGGGCGCTACGGCGAGCGGGTGTTTCCGTTCACTCCCGGCGGCGACGCGGCCGGCGTGATCGAGGCGGTGGGCGAGGGCGTTACGAGCCTGAAGGCGGGGGACCGCGTCTATACCGCCGGCACGATCAGCGGTGCGTATGCGCAGAAGGCGCTGTGCGACCAGAAACAGGTGTATGCCCTGCCGGCCAACATCACATTCCAGCAGGGCGCTGCGCTGGGGATACCCTACGGCACCGCGTATCGCGCACTGATACAGCGGGCGGCGAGCCGGGCGGGGGAGACCGTGCTGGTGCACGGCGCATCGGGCGGCGTGGGCATCGCGGCCGTGCAGATCGCGCGGGCCGCCGGCATGACCGTCATCGGCACTGCCGGCAGCGAGCGCGGCCGCAAACTCGTCCTGGAACACGGGGCGCACCATGTTGTGGATCACGCGGGGGACGGCTATGCCCAGCAGGTCGTGGCCCTGACCGGCGGGCGCGGGGTCGATGTGATTCTGGAGATGCTGGCCAATGTGAACCTCGACCGCGACCTGTCGATGATCGCGAAGTTCGGGCGGATCATCGTGATCGGCAGCCGGGGGCGCATCGAGATCGATCCGCGGGGCACGATGGCCAAGGACGCGGATATCCGCGGGATGCTGCTGTTCAACGCGACCGAGGCGGAGTTGCGGTCGATCCACGCGGCGCTGCGGGCCGGGCTGGAGAACGGCACGCTGCGGCCGGTGATCGCCGAGGAACTGCCGCTGGCCGAAGCGGCCAGGGCACACGAGCGGGTGATGAGCCCGGGGGCGTGCGGGAAGATTGTGCTGATCCCGTGACTTGCCGCTCCGGCAGGGCGGTGTCGTTCCGGATCAGGGCTATCACGGCATCACTCATCCAGCCACAGCACGGTGGTCACGATCCGCGGATAGTACTTGGACCCCTGGGCCACGCCCTTGACCATCTGGTCCGAGCAGGCCCAGTAGGCGCTGGCTCCTTCGGTCTGCCATTTCGTGTGTGCTGCATCGGATTTCTCCCATCCGCCGGGGCCTTTCTTTCTGAGCCTGGCGCCAAACTCATCCAGATTCAGCAGCCGGCGGGCCACGTGCTGGAAGATGGCGATCTTGCTGGCCCAGGAGTTGTTGCTCGTGGATGACAGCTTGATGCCCCCATCGGCAAAGCGGTTGGCGCCGTCGCCCGTGGCCGGCGTCGCCAGCAGCGTCGCCGCGTGTCTTCGCAGGGCCCTGGCCAGGCCGGCCCACTTCCTGGCATCCCACGTGCCCCAGTACAGCGGATAGACCAGCCCCTCGGCCGCCGGCAGAATCTTCGACTGGTAGCCGGGGTTGTCCTTCTCGAAGACCGCCGGCAGCCAGCCGTCGGGCCGCATCTGGGCGACGACGGTCCTGGCGGCCAGTTCGGCGGTGAGCCGGGCGGCCTTGGCGCGCCGGCGGTCGCCAAGCCGGACAAACAGCAGTTCCAGCCCCAGGTACGTCGCCCAGCATTTCACGGCGATGTAGAGGTTGTTGCGGGTCTGCGCCAGCGAATGGTCCAGCGAGTCATAGGTGGTGATCTCCTGTCCCCGGCCGCAGCGGCTGCTGTCCACGCCGGTGATGCCGTTGCGCTTGGCGGGATTGGGATTGTCGCGGTTCTGCATGCTGGTCAGGCACTGGTCGATCACGTGCCGCTGTGAGCGTGCCCAATCGACATCGCCGGTTTTGGCGACGTAGCTGGCCGCGATCAGCGTCCAGTTGCACAACTGCTCCTGGGTCATGTGGCTGAAGCAGCCGTCGAGGTTGGTCAGCTCATAGCTGCTGTGCGCCAGCGGCGAGAACTGATTGTGGATGCCCTGGTCGTGGCAGAACGAGATGCCGCACTGATCGTGGTAGCTGTAGAAGCGAACGAAGTTGTCCAGCAGATTGCGAATCACCCACGGGTTGTGTTTCAGCTCCCAGAACACGTGGTCCACGCTGAGGTCCAGCGTGTTGATCATGCAGTACTCGCCCTCGTTGACGATCCAGTAGGGCCGGCCGCCCACGTCCAGCAGCTGCGTGCTGCCGTAGTAGCTTCGCGTTGCGTGGGCCAGCAGGAAACGCTGGTCCTGGTTGAGGCTGGATGCCTCCAGTTCCGCATCGCGCTGGCGGGCCGCCGCGGCCAGTTCGTGTCTGCGGCTCAGCGCTGCGTCCAGCACATCCTCCAGGGCAGCGAAGTAGCGCGTGTAGAGATAGCGGCCTTCCAGGCGGGTGGTTACAACGCCATCCAGGTAGCACCCGATCGCCAGCACCAGCGACCAGCACTTGCCCGGCGGCACCTCGATACCGATGCCCGGGGACGAGCCCAGCAGGTGCACGGGGTTGTCGCGTTCGGCCAGCCCATCGTTGGGGCTCCAGCGCATGAATACGAACGGCGGGCGGCCCGTGGCGGTGTAGGCATCCCGGGCCGTTTCAAACACCTCGCCGCACACGCCCAGGTGATTCCGCAGGGCAAAGCCCACTCGTTGGCTTTGGCCGACTCCCAGGCCCTCGTCGAGAATCCGCACGCCCGGTTCGTGAAATCCAATGCAGAAGAACGCGGTCTTGCTCTGTCTGCCCTTGCGGTTGTCCACCCGCAGTTCGGCCAGCACGGCCGGCAGCAGCGCCCGCCGCATCTCCGAGGCGCTGGCCAGCGACGGGTCGGGAATCGAGCCGAACGGCGTGAAGACCGTGAAACTGAAGTCCGCGGTCTTCCACGTATCCGTGCCCCAGCCATAGTGGCGGGAGATCTGCGCTTTGCCATATGCAGTGACCTTCGGCCGTTTGCGGTCGGCATCCGGGTCGGCCTGTTCAACCTGGAAACTGGCCGCGGCGGCCGCCGCCTGCTGGGCGACCTCCGGCACGGCCGCCTGGGCTCCTTTGTCAGCGCCCTCGTAGAAGGGAAGGCAGCGCAAAGGGCAGGCCGAAAAGCGGTCGCCGTCCTTGACGCCGATGTAGAGGTCCTGGTTGGCCGGGCGGCCCATTTGCAACCCCAGCCCGCCGCGGGAGCCGAAATGCCCGCAGGTGAAGCTGAAGAACGCACCCATGGGCGCGTGGTGAGCGTTGAAGTTGATGTTGGCGTGGAACGGCGGCACGGAGTGTCGTGGCATCGGTAAGTTCTCCCAGGGTTGTCGGGGCGGATAGGGTATCACCGCGCGAGCCGGGTGGCCACGGCCGGTGTCGTGCTTGACAGTGGCGCAGGGGGGTCTGATACTTTTGCCCCTTCATGTATTCACGAAACAGCATGTTTCTGGCGGCCTTGGCGGGTTGCTGCGTGGCAGTGTTGGCGGGGGGCGGGTGCAGTTCTGCGAAGAGGCCGGCGGGCGGTGCCGCCCCCGCAGGCGCCCCGACTGTTCCGGCCGACCCGACGGTGGCGTATGTCAGCGGGCTGGAGATCCGCGCCTCGGAGCTTCAGAAGCCGCTGATGGAAGCGCACGGGCTGAACATGCTGCTGTACCTGGTCCAGTTGAAGCTGGCCGAGCAAAAGGCGGCGTCTGCGGGCGTGAAGGTGACGGAGGCGGACGTCCAGGCCGAGCGAGCGCGGACGCTCAAGGGGATGTTCCAGGATGCGACGGAGGATTCCTACCCGCAACTGCTGGAGCAGTTTCTCAACCAGCAGCGGATCAGCCAGCCGGAGTTCGACATCGTGATCCGCACCAGCGCGACGCTCCGGAAAATGGCCGAGCCGCAGACGGCGGGGCGAATCAGCGAGGAGAACATCCAAGAGGCGTTTGGCATCATGTACGGCGAGCAGGTGGTGGTGAGGCACATCCAGGTGGCCAACCTGCAGGAGATCGGCGAGCTGCAGCGGCGTCTGCAGGCGGGGGAGCGGTTTGAGGATCTGGCAGTCGAGAAGAGCCTGAACAGACGGACGGGGGTTCTGGGGGGGGAGATGCCGCCGTTCAGCAACAAGACGCCCAACCTGCCGGAGGCGTTCAAGGAAGCGGCCTTTGCGCTGAAGAACCCCGGCGATCTGTCGCCTCCGGTGCAGGCGCAGGGCGGATACCACATCATCAAGCTGGAGCGGAGGATCCCGCCCAAGGCCGTGCGCTACGAGGACGTGCGGCAGTCGGTGGAGGCGGAACTGCACGAGAGGCTGGTGTCGGCGATCGTCAAGAACTATCGCGAGCAGCTCGGGGCCGAAGCCCGCGCTGGGTTGAGGATCCAGGACCCGCTGCTCCAGAGGCAGTTTGACCAGCGTCTGGCGCGGCACAGTGCGGCGGCGGCGGATCGCGAGCAGGTCCGCCGGCAGATCGAGGAGGACCGCAGGGCGGCGGCCACGCAGGCTGCGGCCGCTGCGGCGACTGCGCCGGCCACCACGACGGAGGCGCCGCAACGGCCGCCGGCCACCCTGCCCGGCCAATGAGGGGGGCCGGGCGCGCAGTTCGCCTCAGGGTTTTTCCGCTACAATCGACAAAAGTACCGTTGCCCGCGCGTGCGGGCCGGCGGGCATTTGCAGGAAGATCTTTCATGAGCCAGCAGAAGTTCCACATCGAGCCGTCATCGCGCATCTCGCGGCTGCCGCCGTACCTCTTCGCCCGCATCAACAAGCTCAAGTACGACAAGCGAGTGGCGGGAGTGGACATCATCGACCTGGGCATGGGCAATCCCACGGACCCCACGCCGGAGGTGGTCGTGCAGAAACTCTCCGAGGCGGCCCGCGACCCGCGCAACCACCGCTACAGCGTGAGCAACGGCGTGGCCAGCCTGCGCCGCGAGGTGGCCAAGAAGTACCAGAGGAAGTACGGCGTCGAGCTGGACCCGGAGACCGAGGTCATCGCCACCATCGGGTCGAAGGAGGGCTTCAGCCATCTGTGCCTGGCGATGATGGGCCCGGGCGACACGGCCATCGTGCCCGACCCGGCATTCCCGATCCATATCTATGCGGTTGCGATGGCTGGCGGCAATGTGATCCGGGTGCCCCTGGGCAACGACCAGGCGTTCCTGGACCGCATCGAGCGGACCATCGAAGGCCTGTACCCCACGCCCAAGCTGCTGATCCTCAACTACCCGCACAACCCCACGGCCATGACGGTGGACATGGGGTTCTGGGAACGGGCCATCGCGATGTGCCGCCGGCGCAACATCATGATCATCAGCGATCTGGCCTACGGAGAGATCTGCTTTGATGGGTACCAGGCGCCCAGCTTCCTGGCGGCCGCCGGGGCCAAGGACATCGGCGTGGAGTTCACGACCATGTCCAAGAGCTACAACATGGCCGGCTGGCGGGTGGGGTTCTGCGCGGGCAACGCCGAGATGGTCAAGGCGCTGGCGACGATCAAGGGGTATTACGACTACGGGATTTTCGCGCCGATCCAGATCGCCAGCATTATCGCGATGCGGCAGTGCGCATCGACTCCGGCGGAGCAGTCGGCGATCTACCAGAAACGGCGGGACGTGGTGTGCCACTGGCTGGACAGGCTGGGATGGAGCTATGAGAAGCCGCGGGCGAGCATGTTCGTCTGGGCCCGCGTGAGCGACGCGCACCTGAAGGGCCAAAGCACGATCGATTTCTGCCTGCGGATGCTGGACGAGGCCCAGGTTGCGCTGGCGCCGGGGCGGGCGTTTGGCGAGCACGGCGAGGGATACGTGCGCATCGCCCTGGTCGAGAACGAGCACCGGCTCAAGCAGGCGATGAGGAATCTGGAGAGGGCGCTGGTGCCGAGGGAGGCGAAGGCGAAGAAGAACGGAGGCACGGAGGCACGCAGGCACGGAGGCACGATGTGAGGGGGGAGGCAGGAAGGGCGGGAGTGTATTGGTGGTTGAACATCATCGAGGCGGGGGTGTGGATTGTGATGGGCCTGGGCGTCGTGGTATGGACGGTGCGCACGGGTAGTCGGCGGGTGGGGCTGGTGGCCGGGGCCGCCCTGGTGCTGTTCGGCCTGTCTGATGTGGTGGAGGCCGGGACGGGGGCATGGTGGCGGCCGTGGTGGCTGCTGGCGTGGAAGCTCGCCTGCGTGGCCACGCTGCTGGGGGTCGTGGCGCTGTGGGCGCGCAAGCAACGTGCAGGGAGCAAACCATCATGAATCGCATCGCATGTATCCTGATGCTTGCGCTGGCCGGGCCGGCGCTGGCGGCCGACCTGGCGAAGGTGCAGCGGCCGTTTGTCCTGTTCACCAGGGACGAGGCGACGGCCATACGGGCTCGCATCGAGCGAGAGCCGTGGGCGAAGGCGGCCGCCGAGGCGATGGCCGCCAAGCCGGCCCGCGATGCCGATGAGCTGCTGCTCTATGCCGTGATGGGCAACCGGGCGGCCGGCGACAGCCAGAAACGCAAGCTCCTGTCGCTGCTCAAGGCCCCGGACCCGCTGGGGGCGGCGCTGGAGTGGCGGCTGGTCGCGTACGACGTGCTGTACAACGAGCTGACGGCCGACCAGCGCCAGGCCCTGGAGCAGAAGTTCCGCCGGTACATCCAGTACGCCATCAAGCCCGGCGGAACCTACGACACGGACCTGTACAACAACGCCGTTAACTATGCCCGCTACGATGGCGAGGACGGCAAATACACCCGCACCAACTGGCTGCCCAACATCATCTTCCCCTGGAAAACCAGCGCAAACCTGGCGGCCCTGGTGTTGCTGGATGAGAAGCTCATCCGCGACACCTGGGCCGTGCACGGAAGCCTGCAGTGGTACTTTGACGAGTACCTGGCCGACGGGGGCTTTTATATGGAGGAGTTTGGGAAGATGCTGTCCACGCCCGGGGCGCTTTTCCTGTATTGCATGGGCGCCCGCAACGCCGGATTGGATGAGCTGGGCTTCGGCTACAAGGGCAAGGGCGGAGCGACCATGCGCGGGCATATCGAGTCGATGATCTGGATCACCTATCCGCGCGTGGACCTGGGCTCCGACCGGCCGCAGTACCCGCAGATCACCATCGGCGACCTGCGGCCCTATCCGCCGTTCCAGTATGCGACCGTCAAGGGGTTCTTCGCCAATGGATCGGGTGGCAACGAGCTGTGGCACCAGGCCGGCGCGTGGGGCGGCACCACCCGCGGCAGGTCGCAGCAGTGGGACAACGACAAGACGCCCAAGATGGGCCTGCGGCTGTGGTTCGAACTGGGCCACCGCTTCTGGCCGGATGCGGGGTTTGACTATTTTCTGGCGCAGATGCGAGCTCCCGGCGAGGACAGGTACCTGCCGCAGTTGCTGAGCAACATCGAGGCGATCGACCCGGCCAAGGTCAGGCCGCCGGCGGCCGTGTCGGCGGTCTGGCCGCAGCGCGGACTGGCCATTCTACGGCACAAGGAGGGAAGCGAGCATTGGGAATCGCCGGCGCCGGCCGTGGCACTGCGGCTGACGACCCCTTACGCGCACCATGTGAACGATGCCCTGGCGCTGGCGGGGTACTACGCATTCAACCGGCCGATCTACCTGAACCCCAAGTCCGATCCCGGGTATGCCTTTGGCTTCAGCCGGTCGGTGCGGAGCCACTGCTCGGTGATGGTCGATGGCCACATCAAGGTCGATGACTGGGGCAAGACCGGCAGCATCGAGCCGAAGTTCACCGATGACTGCACCACGCGCCAAGCGTTCGAGCCGGAGGTGAAGTTCGTCGCTGCGCGGACGAAAAAGCGCTACGAGGGCATCGACGAGACGCGGGCGCTGCTGCTGACCGGCGAGTACCTGCTGGATGTGTTCAGTTGCAGCGACGCAAAGCCGCATACCTATACATGGATCATCCACAGTTTCGGCCAGGGCCAGACCGACCGCAGCGTGGGGTGGAAACCGAGCAGGGACCTGGCCGACCTGATACCGCAACTGACCGACGAGTGGTCGCTGCCGACGGAGGGGCGCGACTGGTGGGTGACGGTGGGGCAGGGACGACGGGAGCATGAGCCGGCGGACAGTCCGCTGACCGACAAGTGGTTCAACCGAAGGATCGGTGTGGTTGTACGGATGCTGGGCGAGGAAGGGACGACGGCGTACCTGGCGCGAACGCCACTGCCGCGGGCCGACGGCAACAAGCCGCCGCCGGTGGCCTTGGTCGATGGGGTGACGATCCTGGCCCAGCGCACCGCCCCGTCCACGGCGTTTGTCGCGCTGCACGAGCCGTTCGAGGGCGGCACGGCGAAGATCAGGGAGTTTCGCCGCATCGCCCAGGCGCCCCAGGCCCTGGCCGTCGCGGTGGATAACGACCGCCTGCTGCTGCGGATCGGCGATGGGCACGATCAGCCGGTGACGCTGGAAGGCGGCGGCGAGAGCTTCACATTCGCCGACTGGGTTTATGTGCGGATCGGCAAGGATCAGGTGACCGTGCGCGGCGATGTGCGCGCCATGCGGCTGCGGGTCGGCGAGGCACGACCCGTGCTGATGGTGAACGGGAACAAGGCGGCCGGCCGGGTTGCCGATGGATTTCTCGCGTTCCCCTGAGTTAGGATGTGGGCGATGCAATGGCTGCTGCACGGCAACCTTCACCCCGGCGTGGCCGACGCGCTGCGCGCTCGCGGCGACACAGCGCATGGCGTGGACGAGCTGGGGCTGGGGCCGGCGGCCGACCGGGCCGAGATCCTCCAGGCCGCGCATGTGAGGCAATGGGACATCCTGACGACCGACAGCGAGCTCGCCCAGGCGCCGTTCGACGGCCGGGCACGATTCGGCCGATCGATTGTGTTTCTGCGACGGGAAGGTGGCGACGCCGAACAGTCGGACGCCATCGATCGCCTCTTTGCGCGCCACAAGCGACTGTCCCCCGGCCGCCTGTACACCGTAACGGCCGGCCGCGTAAAGGTCCGCCAACTCCCCACTGGCAACTGGTAACTCGCAACTCGCAACCATGTCACTCTTGGTAACTGGCTCCATCGGCATCGACACCATCGAGGCTCCCGCCGGCAAGCGGCCGGACGTGATTGGCGGGTCGGCGGTGTACTTCTCATTCGCTGCATCCTTCTTCACGCGTGTGCGGCTGGTGGGTGCGGTGGGTGAGGACTGTCCGCCGAGCCTGCTGCGGGTCTTCGACGGCCGCGACGTGGACACCGCCGGCCTGGAGATTCGCAAGGGCAGCCGGACCTTCCGCTGGCACGGCTCGTATGTCAAGGACCTCAACGAGGCCGTCACGGTCAAGGTGGACCTGAACGTGCTGGCCGAGCGCGCCCCGGCCATTCCGCCGGCCTTCCGCGACAGCAGCCACGTGTTCCTGGCCAACACCCATCCGGTCCTGCAGCAGGAGATGCTGGCCAGCCTCTCATCTCCGCAACTGGTCGTGGCCGACACGATGAACCTGTGGATCAACAACGAGGGCAAGGAGCTGTGCAAGCTGCTGACGAAGATCCACGGGCTGGTGCTCAACGACGGCGAGGCGCGGATGCTCACCGGCCGGAAGAACCTGGTTACGGCCGCCCGCGATGTGCTGAAGCTGGGGCCGAAGTTCGTGGTCATCAAGAAGGGCGAGCACGGCTGCCTGCTGTGCAGCGGCGAGGACCTGTTCGTCCTGCCGGCGTACCCGACCGAGCAGGTCTTCGATCCCACCGGCGCCGGCGACAGTTTTGCCGGCGGAATGATGGGATACCTGGCGACGCAGCAGGAACCGACCCCGGCCGCCCTGCGGCGGGCACTGGCCTACGGCACGGTCGTGGCGACGTTCACGATCTCGGATTTCTCGCTGGCCGGCCTGCAAAACGCCACGCGCCAGCAGATCGACCAGCGGCTGGCCGAATTCCAGCGGGCCATGAGCTTCTGAGCATCCATGCGTCTGTTCGTGGCCATCGAGCCGGACCCGATCGCGCGCCAGCACCTGGTTCGCGTGCAGGAGGCGGTGCGGCCGTGCGTCGCCCGCGCATCGTGGACGTGCCCGGACAACCTCCACATCACCGTGAAGTTCATCGGCGAGGTGGCCGACGGCGATGTTCCGGCGGTTCTGGAGGTGCTCAGTCGCGCCGAGCCGTGCGGCGCGATCGAACTATCGGCCGAGGGCATCGTCTGCTTCCCACCGGGACGGGCCACGCAGGTGATCGCCGTGGAGTTTGGCGGACCGGGGTTCGATCGCCTTGCGGCCGCGGCCGAGCGGCTTGACGCAGCTCTGGCGGGCCTGGGCATCGCCCGCGAGCGGCGGCGGTATCGTGCCCACGCGACGCTGGCTCGCCCACGCGGAGCGCGACAACTCCACGCAGCGCTGGCCGAGGCGACTGGGGACCTGTTCCCCGGGCCGGCCTTCACGGCCGAGGAACTGGTGCTGTTCGAGAGCCGCCTGTCGCCGCGGGGGGCCCAATACCTGCCCGTCGGGCGGTATCCCCGGCAATGACATTCGCCACAGGTCGCGGGCGTAGGGCGGGCTGTGCCCGCCATCGCCGGCTGTGCCCGCCATGCCGGGCTTCAGAACGTGATGCCGAAACTCACGCCATACGTCTGCGGAGCGCCGCTCTCGCCCAGGTATCCCGACGGAGCCAGCGGGAACGGCAGCGCCACCGGCACGTAATCCACGTCAAAGGCGTTGTTGATCCACCCCTCCAGCCGCCAGTGCTTGCCCGCAAAGCCCAGGCGGAAGTTGGTGATGGCGTAGTTGTTCTGCTGCTGCGAGTTGGTCGCATCGTAGTAGTAGTTGTCGAAGGCGAACACCTCGCCGCGCGCAAACACCCGCACCCTGGCCGTCAGCTTCACCGTGTATTGCGCCCCGGCGTTCCATGTGTAGTTGGGCGCAAACGGCAGGTCGTTGCCGTTTGCGCTTCCGCCACCGGGCAGGGTGTAATCGTCAAACTCCGAGTCCACGTATCCAACCCCGCCGAACACATCCAGCCCCTCCATCGGCCGGGCCGTGACCTCGATCTCAAAGCCCTTGCTGTTGGCCTGGCCGACGTTGTCGATGTAGAACTGCCCCGGCACGGCCGGGTTGGGCACATCCAGCTGCATGTTGTCCCAGTCGATGTAGAACAGCACCGGGTTGATGATCAGCCGCTTGTTCAGGTGCGAGCTCTTGAGCCCCAGCTCGTAGGTGACCGAATCCTCCGGCCCGAAGCTGGTGTTGCCGGCCGGCGCCGAGGTGTTGAACCCGCCGGCTTTGTAGCCGCTGGCGATGCTGCCATAGGTGTTCAGGTCCTCGGTCCAATGCCACGCCAGCCCGATTCGGCCGGTCCATCGCTCGAAGTTCTCATCCGGGCTCTGGCTGCTGGAGGGCAGGAAGGGCGAATCGGTAAAGCTCTTGAGGGTGGCATCCTGCTGCTCGTAGTCGTAGCGGGCGCCCAGGGTCACATCCAGCTTCCTGTGGAAGGTGAAGGTCGCCTGGCCATAGGCCCCGCCGCCGTAGGTGTCGATGCCCGACTTGTCCGTCTGTGCAAACGGGAAGGGCACCCCCAGCAGTCCCGCGCCGGCCGCGCTGTAGCTGCTGGTGGCGTCCTGGTCGTAGTTGGATGCAAACAGCAGCACGCCGGCCACCCACTCCATCTTCACATCCCGCGACAGCTCCACCGGCCGGTCGCCCGGCGAGGAGAGTCGCAGCTCCTGCGTCACCTGCGACTGCTGTTCGCTGTTGAATCGCCGGATCAGGTCGGCGGCGGTTGCGTCCAGGTCCGTCTGGTCGTCGGTGTCCCAGCCCTGCCACGCGGAGATGCTGGAGATCTCCACGTTGTCGGCGCGGTGCGTGACGGTCAGCGCCGGGGCGTAGATGTTGCGCTGGGTGCTGCCCTCAAAATCGCGCTGGATGCGATAGGGGCGCTGGCGGACCGATTCCAGGTCAAACAGCGCATAGTCGCCGTCGCGGTCCTGCTCGGCGTACATCGTGAGCCGCACCTCGGTGTCGGCGGTCGCCTGCCACAGCATCTGCCCGCGGCCGAACCACGCCTCGCGGCTGTCCACGTCGTTGCCGGTGACCTGGTTGATGCTGTAGCCGTCGCGTGCCGCCCAGCCGCCGGACAACCCGAAGAACAGGTTGTCGGAAACAGGCCCCTTCACCGTGGCGCGATAGTCCTCCAGGCTGAAGTTCCCGCTGCTCGCCTCGGCGCTGACTTCCCACTGGCTGGTCGGCCGCCGCGAGATGATGTTGATCACGCCGCCCAGCGCGTTGCGCCCGTAGAGCGTTCCCTGCGGGCCGCGCAGGAACTCCACCCGCTCCACATCGACCAGCTCCGTGTTGGCCGTCGTGAACGACAGTTGCGGGACGCCGTCGATGTAGGTTGCCACGGCCGGCGAGTTGCGCCCCGAGCCGATGCCGCGGATGAACGGAAACGTCAGCTTCCGGGCCGTGAACTGCGTCATCGTCAGGTTGGGCACCGCTGCCGCCGCCTGTCGCGTGTCGCGGATTTTGGCATCCTGGATCTGCTCGGCGGTGATCACGGTGATCGGCTGGGGCACATCCTGCACCGCCTCGGCGCGCTTGCGCGCGGTCACAATGACCGGCTCCATCGTGAGCGGGTCGGCCGGGCGCGTCGCCGGGGCCTCCTGTGCCAGAACGATGCCCGAGAAGGTCAGAAGGGCGGCCGTTGCCCGGATTGCCGATTTTGTCTGTCCCATGGGGAGGTCTCCTTCCGAATAAGATGCCTTGCCATTGAGCCGCCAGACGCTATACTGCTGGGCCCTGTCAATCGGGACAGGATTTTGGAGAGTGTTGGATGGCCGTCAAGTTGCGACTGAAAAGGCTCGGTCGGCGTCATCGCCCGTTCTATCGCCTCAACGCGATCGATTCGCGTTCGCCGCGGGATGGGCGCGTGATCGAGGAACTGGGGCATTACGACCCGATCAACAAGGATCAGAGCAAGCAGTTCGTGGCCGAGCTCGACCGCTGCCGCTACTGGCTGGACCACGGCGCGATCCCGTCGGAGACCGTCTCGTCCCTGCTGAAGAAGGCCGGCATCGAGCACAAGCAGCTTCGCCTTCCCAAGCCGGGCAAGCCCAAGCCGGCCGCCCCGGCCGAAGGCGAGAAGAAGCCCGAGGCCGCCGCCGGCTGACAAGCATCGACCGTGAACCGCAGGACGCAGACCTATCTCGATCTGCGTCCGCGTTGTTGTGTGGAATGGGGCGTCCGTGGTGGCCAGGCATGCCGCTGCGAATCGACATTCTCACGCTGTTTCCGGAGATGTTCACGGCCGTGCTGGGGACGAGCATCCCCCGGCGGGCGTCCGAGAAGGGTCTGGTCAGTTATCACCTGACGAACCTGCGCGATTTCGCCACCGACGCGCATCGGTCCGTGGATGACAAGCCCTTCGGCGGCGGCCCGGGGATGGTGATGATGGCCCCGGTCGTCTTTGACGCCGTCGAGGCCGTCGAAAAGCAGGATGCCCGACCCGCGACGCGTGTTCTGCTCACGCCCCAGGGGCGGCTGTTTGACCAGGCCCTGGCGGCCGAACTGGCCTTGAAGCAGCGACTGCTGCTGATCGCCGGCCACTACGAGGGCTTCGACCAGCGGATCGTCGATGGCCTCGGGCCGCTGGAACTGAGCATCGGCGATTACGTGCTCAGCGGCGGCGAACTGGCCGCGATGGTGGTGATCGATGCGGTGGTGCGGCTGCTGCCCGGGGCGATCGGCCACGAGCAGGGCGCGGCCGACGAGACGTTTGCCGGCGGCCTGCTGGAGTATCCGCAGTACACGCGCCCGCGCGAGTATCGCGGGATGGCGGTTCCCGAGGTGCTGCTCAGCGGCAACCACCAGGCCATCGCCCGCTGGCGCATGCAGCAGCGGATCGAGCGCACGCGGCAGCGCCGGCCGGATTTATGGGCTCGCCGCGGGCGAGAGGAATAGGATTGGGCGTGGCCATTCTTTGTGGGGGCTTTGTGGTGCGGGCTTCAGCCTGCACCGCGGCGTGGGCTGGGGCGCAGGCTGAAGCCTGCACCACAACGTGGCCCCGCGGCGGTCCCACAAAGAATGGCCACGCCCATGGGATTTGACAAGGCGGTAGCGCCTGCACGAAGATATCGGGTCTGCAAAGAAACGGAGCATGCCATGTCACACCAACTGGTGAAAGCCATCGAGAAGCAGCATCTGCGCACGGACCTGGGGGACTTCGAGGTCGGCGACACGGTGGACGTGGCGACGCGGATCATCGAAGGCGAGAAGGAGCGAATCCAGGTATTCACGGGGACGGTGATCGCCCGCAAGGGCAGCGGCATCAACGAGACGTTCATCGTCCGCCGCATCGTCAACAACGAGGGTGTGGAGCGGATCTTCCCCCGCCATTCCCCCTTCATCGCCAAGATCACGGTGCGGCGCAGCGGGGAGTCGCGCCGGGCCAAGTTGTACTATCTGCGCGACCGGGTTGGCAAGGGCGTGCGCCTGACGGAAAAGCGCAAGGACAAGCGTGGCCAGGAACCGGCGGACGTTCCGCCTTCCGGCGAACTGGCCGGTGCGGCCGCAGGCTGATCGGCCGCGGGTTCCCGCCGCGCCCTGTGCGGCCGTGCGATGCGCGCGTGGCTTGCCAAGTTCTTCCGCGGTGCGGCAGTTTCCGGTCCTCTGGGTTTGCGCGGAGAGGCGCTTGCCGCCGATTACCTGCGCAGCCGGGGCTATCGGATCCTCGTGCGGAACTACCGCTGCGCGGCCGGCGAGATCGACATCATCGCCCGACAGGGGAACGTGCTGGTGTTCGTGGAGGTCAAGACCCGCGCCGCCGACGACCCCGCCCCCGAGGAGCAGGTGAATCCGCGCAAGCAGCGGCAGGTGACCCGGGCCGCACGCACGTACCTGGCCCGCTATGGCCACGACCAGCCGCCGGCGCGCATGGACGTGATCGCGGTCGTCTGGCCCGATGGGGGCCCGCCGACCATCCGCCACACGCCCGATGCCTTCGAGGCGGCCGAATGATCGACACCCATTGCCACCTCACCGACCGCCGCCTGAGATCGCATTTGTCCGAAGTTCTGGCCCGCGCGGCGGCGGCGGGGGTGAGCCGCATCGTCACGATCAGCACGACGCTGGCCGACGCCATCGAGTGCGTCGAGATCTGCCACGGCCGCGACGACCTCCGCTGCGCTGTCGGCATACATCCGCATCACGCGGCCGGCGCAGCGCCCGATTTCATCGCCCAGTTGCGGAGCCTGCAGGCTGACCCGGCCGTCGTCGCCCTGGGGGAGATGGGCCTGGACTATCACTATGACTTTTCGCCACGAGACCGGCAGAAGGCCGTGTTCGAGGGCCAGCTGGACCTGGCAATGGGGCTGGGCCGGCCGGTGGTGATCCACTGCCGCGAGGCGGTGGATGATTGTTTGGCGATCCTATCGGTTTTCGCGTCGGTACGGGCCGTTTTTCACTCCTTCACCGGGACGGTTGCCGAGGCCCGGCGCATCCTGGATCGCGGCTACCTGCTGGGCTTCACGGGGATCGTCACGTTCAAGAAGTCGGATGAGCTTCGCGAGGTGGCCGCCCTGACGCCCATGGACCGGATGCTGGTGGAGACCGATGCGCCGTATCTGTCGCCCGAGCCGATGCGAAAGCAGAAGGTCAACGAGCCGGCCCTGGTGGTGCACACCGCGGCGGCCGTGGCGCGGATCAAGAGCGTCCCTTTGCAGCAAGTGGATGAGCTCACCACGGCCAATGCCGCCCGGTTTTTCGGGTGGCCGTAGGGTGCCGGGCCGGCGGAGCGGAGAAGCCGAGGGCGCGGGATCCGGATGAGAGTGGGCGGCGCGGGGCAGAGTGCGGACGGCGTAGCGTCGCAGGTCTGCGCGCAGGAGAAGCGGGCGGGCGGGGAACGGGAGGAATCGCGGGCACTGTCATGCGCCGGGGCCCATCTGCACCACCTTGGCCTGGAGCTGATCCATCAGGGCGGCGATCAGCGGGTCCTGCCGCAACTTCTCGATGTCGTCGGGCGTGAGGGCGCGGATGGGCTGGGATTCGGGCGCCTCGGGCGCTGATTCCGGGCGAGCATTGGGACGGGATGAGGCCGGCCCGGGCGGCTTCTGGTCGCACGCGGCTTCTTCGACGACGAATGTGACCGAAACGTTGCGGTTGAGCAGATGGCAGACGGCGTCGCGGATCTGGTCCTTCTTGCCGTTGCGGGCCCACATCCGGGCGAAGGTTTCTCCCTGGGGGGCAAAGACGATGGTGAGGTTGTCCTCGGTAACCTCGCCGAGCCGTGCCATCGAAAGGCCGGAGCTGAGGGCAGCGCCCTTTTCGTCCAGGGCGGCCAGCAGCGCCGGCCAGAGGCCGGCGGATGGCTCCGTGGCGGCGGACTTGCGAGGCGGCGTCGGAGACGCGGGGTCTGGAATGTCCTGCGGCCCAGGGGCGGCCGGGTTCAGGTCAGGCTTTTTTTTTTGCGCCGGGGCCGAGACGGCGCCGGCCAGCAGCTGGGGTAGGGGCGTGAACTGATCGGAAAGCGCCAGCCGCACCAGCGCGGCATCCAGCAGGGCCCGGGCCGCCAGCGAGGTTCTCATCTGCCGGCGCAGCTCTTCCAGAACCACGATGTCCTGGGAAAGGGCGGCCGGGTCGAAGAGCCTGGCTTGGGCAACCAGTTCGGCGGCCGAGAGCGTGCTTCCGTCCAGGAGGTCGGAGTCCGCGCCGCAAGCGCCGGCCACCAGCAGATCTCGCATGTGGTCGATGAGGGCACCGGCCAGGGCATCGAGCGTAAGGCCGGCGCTGGTGAGGTTGCCGGCGATGCTGAGGGTATCCTTGACACGGCCCTCGGCGATGGCCTGGACCAGGTCAAAGACCTGCTGGGCCCGGGGCAGCCCCAGGATCTGTTCGACCAGATGGGCCGTCAGGTGCCGGTCCTCGGCGCTGAGCATACGTTCCAGGAAGGAGATGGCGTCGCGCATGGAGCCGGCGCCGGCCCGGGCGATCAGCAGCAGGGCATCCTCGTCGGCCTTGATGTTCTCGTGCTTGCAGATGTCGGCCAGGTGGGCGGCGATCTGCCGGGTGGGGATGTTGCGGAAATCGTATCGCTGGCATCGCGAGAGAATCGTCGGCAGGATCTTCTCCGGCTCGGTGGTGGCGAGGATGAACTTCACATGGGAGGGCGGCTCTTCGAGCGTCTTGAGAAGCGCATTGAACGAATGCTTGGAGAGCATGTGGGCTTCGTCGATGATGTAGATCTTGAAGCGGCTGTGAAAGGGGCGGTACTGGGCGTCGTCGAGGATGGCCTGGCGGGTCTTGTCCACCTGGGTGTTGCTGGCGGCGTCGATCTCCAGCACGTCCACGTCGTCGCCCCTGGCGATCGCCGTGCAGGAGGGGCATTTCAGGCAGGGCTTGACGGTCGGGGCGTCGGCCGCGAGGCAGTTGAGGCTCTTGGCCAGGATGCGGGCCATGGAGGTCTTGCCGGTGCCGCGGGTGCCGCAGAAGAGAAACGCGTGGGCAACCCGGCCGGTGGCGATGGCCTTTTTGAGCGTCTGGGCGACGTGGTCCTGGCCGACGACGTCGTCGAACGTTTCGGAGCGGTATTTGCGGGCGAGGACGAGGTAGGACATCGGGCGGGATTATACAGGATGGATTGCGGATTGTGGATTGCCGATCGGGGCTCGCGGTCATCGGCCCGCCCGGTATGATGCAGCGCCTTGCAGAGAAGGAGCGCTCGATGGGTTATGGGCACTTTTCGCCGGATGGACGCGAGTACATCATCACCGATCCCCGCACGCCGCGGCCGTGGCACAACTACCTGGTGAATGACGAGTACCTGGTGAACCTGACGCAGGTGGGCACGGGCGCCAGCCATTACCAGCCGCGCGGCGAGGGCCTGCGCACGAACGTCACCGAGGACCGCGACGGGGCCGGCGGCCCGCGGTTCGTGTATCTGCGCGATGACCGGAGCGGCGCGTACTGGACGATTACCGGCGCGCCGGATTTCCCGAAGATGGAGCAGTGGGAGTGCCGCGTGGGGCTGGGCTACCAGGTCAACCGCTCGGTCCACAACGGCATCGAGGCATCCTGGCGCGTGTTCGTGCCGCAGGTGGCCGATAGCGTGGAGGTCTGGACGATCACGCTGACCAATCGCTCGGACAAGGGGCGTCACATCAGCGCGTTTCCCTACCTGGAGATGCACCTGACCGGCGGCAGCACGCTGATGGACTTCATCGCGGTGCTGGGCGGGCGATACGAAGCCGATGCCCGGGCGGTGTTCGGCATCAACTCGTGCGTGAAGTTCCCGCCGAAGTTCAAGGCGTTTCTCGCCAGCGACGCGCCCGTGGCGGCCGCGACGGTCAGCCGCGATGAGTTCGTCGGCCACTACCGCGACTACCGCAACCCCATCGCCGTCGAGAGCGGCACCGTGCACAACCCCGAGGCCGGCACCGAGTGGATCGGGGCATCGCTGAAGCACGATTTCGCGCTCGCCCCCGGCGAGAGCGTCACGTTCAACTGCCTGGTGGGCGTGGTGGAGTCGGTGGCCGAGGGCAAGGGATTGATCGAAAAGTACCTGGCCCGGGGCGTGCCGCAGAAGCTGTTTGACCAGATGTGCGCTGAGTCGGATGCGATGGTCAACCGCACGATCGTCGAAACCGGCGATGAGCAGTTCGACCGCTGGATGAACGTGTGGCTGAAACACCAGTTGCGGTTTGTCGGGCGGTGGGGGCGGGTGATCGGCCGGGGTTTCCGGGACATCCTGCAGGACGCCTTCGCGCATCGCATCACCGACCCCGCCACGGCCCGCCGGTGCATCAAGGAAGTCTTCTCCAAGCAGTTCCCGAGCGGCAAGTGCATCCGCGCCTGGCGCTTGCCCATCAATATCCTGGACCTGCAGGACTACGCCGACTCGCCCAGCTGGATGATCATGGCGCTGTCGATGTACCTGAAGGAGACGGCGGATTTCGGGCTGCTGGAGGAGCGAGTGCCGTTTCTGAACCCGGCCGACCCGTATGCCGCCCCAACCAGCGACGCGACCGTGTGGGAACACGTCGTGCTGGCCCAGCGCCACCTGCTGCGCGAGTTGGGTTCGCACGGGCTGAGCAAGATCTACTACGGCGACTGGTGCGACACGATGAACGGAGTGGGCAGGGCCGGCCGGGGCGAGAGCGTCATGCTTTCGATGCAGGTGAAGTGGGGCTGCGACCTGCTGGCCGAGCTGGCCGGGCGCCAGGGCGACCAGGCGCTGGCGGCGGAGATGCGTTCGGCTTCGGCGAAGCTGGCCGACGCGATCAACACCCACGCGTGGGATGGCGCCTGGTACGTGCGGGCGTTTGACGATGAGGGCGTGGCGGTGGGCTCGGACAAGCCGCCGGCGGGCGATGAGGGGGAGGGGCGGATCTTTCTCAATCCCCAGAGCTGGTCGATCATCAGCGGCGTGGCCGGCCCCCAGCGCGCGGAGTCGGCCATCGCATCCGCCCGCAAGTATTTGGACTGCGGCTATGGGATGGTGCTGAACTGGCCGGCGTTCACAGCGCTTCGGCCGAGGATCGGGCAGATGACGGCGATGACGCCGGGGTTCTATGAAAACGCCAGCGTGTATGTGCATGGCAACTGCTTTTGGATTCACGCCATGGCGCTGGCGCAGGGCGGGCAGGCGGCGTGGGATGCCATCCGCGCCATCCTGCCCGATACCGACAACAAGCCCAACACCGACACCGAGCCGTTTGTGATCCCCAACTTCTACATCGGCCCGAACGTCAAGCGGCGGATGCAACGGAACCTGTACCTGTCGGGCTGGCGCACCGGCTCGGCGGCGTGGATCTACATGACCTGTCTGGAGGAGATCCTGGGCCTGCGGGCGGAGTACGACGGCCTGCGGATCGACCCGGAACTGCCGGATGGGTGGAAGCAGGTGCGCCTGACGCGGCATTTCCGCGGCGATGTGTACGACGTGACCATCGACCGGCCGGATGGGAAGGCGAGCAAGGTGCGGCGGGTGGAGTTGGACGGCAAGGCGATCGAGGGCACGCTGATCACGCCGGCCGGCGACGGCAAGACGCACGCGGTGCGCGTTCTCCTGTAGGTCCGGGTGTGCCGGATGTCCGAGAAACCCAATCGGCCGGCACAGCCGGCCCTACGGGTTGGCGGGCCCAATCGGCCGGCACAGCCGGCCCTACGGGCTGGCGGACCCAATCGGCCGGCACAGCCGGCCCTACGGGCTGGCGGACCCAATCGGCCGGCACAGCCGGTCCTACGGGCTGGCGGGCCCAATCGGCCGGCACAGCCGGCCCTACGGGCTGGCGGGCCCAATCGGCCGGCACAGCCGGCCCTACCCGATTGCTGCGCTTCACAGCCGACGCAGGTGAAATCCCCCATCCACGTCGATCACCTGGCCCGTCGAGAACGGCAGCAGGTCTTTTGCGATGGCGATGACGGCCTTGGCCACATCTTCCGGCCGGCCCCAGCGGCGGATGGGGGTGAGGTCCTGCTCGAGAATCAGCTTGTCGTACTTGGCCTTCACCGGGCCGGTCATGTCGGTCTCGATGATGCCGGGGCGGATCTCATAGACGTTGATGCCGTACTCGGCCAGGCGCGCGGCGTAGAGCGCGGTCATCATCGCCAGGCCGGCCTTGGCGATGCAGTAGTCGCCGCGGTTGACCGATGCCGTGTAGGCCGAGATCGACGAGACGGTGACGATCTTCGGGTGCGCCACGGCGCCCTGCTGTATCAGGTCGATCATGCGGCGGGCGACCAGTTGCGTGAGGAAGTATGGCCCCTTGAGATTGATGTTGATGAGCCGGTCGAACGATTCCTCGCCGGCCTCGAGGATGTCGGCCCGCACATCGGGCGCCACGCCGGCGTTGTTGACCAGCAGGTCAATCCGGCCGAAAGCGGCGATGCTCTGCTCAAGTAGTTTCTGGCGGTCGGCCGCGACGGAGATGTCGGCCTGGACGATATGGGCCTTGGCGCCGGCGGATTCGATCTGCTTCTTCACGTCGGCGGCCGCGTCGGCGTTTTTGGCGTAGTTGACGACGACGTTGAAGCCCTCGCGGCCCAGGGCCAGGGCGATGCCCCGGCCGATGCCGCGCGAACCTCCGGTAACGATGGCAACCTTGCGTGTGTCCATGTCAGTCCTTCGCGGATTGCGCTTGCTTCTTTTGGGCCAGATATTCCAGCACCCTGTCGCGGTTGGCGCGGGTGAGGCGCAGCGGGCGCATGTGGCGCGGCGTGGCCATGCCGAAGGGCGTGACGATGGCCCAGTCGGTCAGGTTTTCCACGTCGTGCCACGCCCGCTGACCCCTGGTCATTCGGGCGATGTGGAACGGCTCGCTCTCCAGGGTGGCATCGATGCGGCCGTCGCGGATGTCGTGGACGGTGAACCACAGATGCTCGCGTTCCGTGGGCCCGCCGCCATCCACCACGTAGCCGATCTTGGCGATCATGGGGCACTTCAGGTCGGCCAGCTCGCGGCCGGCCTCCAGGAACCGCTGGAGGGTGTTGCGGGCACGAAGGGCGGAGAGCTCGGTGGCCTCGTTGGAATAGAACACCAGGCCCTCGTCGCCCCCTTCGGTGGATAGCCAGCGTGCGGGGCGAGGGCGGGACGAGAAACGCGCCCAGAATCCGCGCTGCGGCTCACACAGCACCACGCGGTTTGTGTTGTGGCCGTCGTCGGCATCGAGCCGGCGGGCGGCGTCGGCCGGGCGAGCCCGGCGATGGAACTCGGCGGCCGGAACCAGGCGCACCTGGCCGTCGGGGGCCCAGAGCGTGCAGGTCTGGCCGGCGCTGGCGCGGCCCTCGAGGATCGCGAAGGCCATGGCGCGGGGGACTTCGCGGCGATGAACGTCGGGCGCGGGGTCGAGGATGTCGAAGTCGAAGAAGCCCAACTCTCCCAGGCCGTGAGTGTGCAGCCAGGCCACGTTGCGGTCGTCGCCCTCGGTGACCAGGTGCATGCAATAGAGCGCCTCGACGTCCAGGTCGGCGTCGTGGGCCAGTTCGTCATCGAGAGCGGCCCGCGACCAGAGATTCTGCGACACGAGGTCCACAGCGCCCAGGCCGTCGTGGCCCATGGCCGCCCGCAGGTACCACAGCAGGCGTTTGCGGTCGCGGAGCACATCCTGCGGAGCGCCGTTCATGCGCACGGATACCATGCAGCCGGCGCGGTGGAACGTGTCGCGCTCATCGGGCAGCAGGGCCGGGCTCAGGTCCACCAGGAAACCTGGCGGGGGCTTGATGTCGCGGAAGGCCACCATGTCCGCGGACCCACGTTGAGGGTGGTCCAGCCGCAGGCACCAGTGGGCATTGGGCGCACTCGGCAGCGGCGTGATCTTGACGTCCAGGCGCTGCAGATGCGACAGCTCGTGGGGGCGAGGCGGCAGGCTGCCGGCAAAGAGTACCCCGCCGAAGCACTCGACCGATTTCTTTCGCCAGCTCCACATGATCCGCCTCCCGGGCGCTGGTCAGCGCAGTGGGGGACCGAAGAACGTGTAATACGGGCCGCCGTCGGCCACGCGCTGGATATACAGCGCCAACTCTCGCAGGTGGTAATCGCCCCACATGCTGGACTCACCGCAGGGGACCTTCGAGCCACGGGGCACGTAGTCCCAGCCGTTGGGGCGGTGATAGACGCTGTGCAGAAGCAGGCCCTGGTGGCGGCGGTCGGTGCAGAGGTACTCGTCATCCAGCAGCCGGCTGGCGACGGTCAAGCCGGCCTGCCAGTAGCGCTGGCCCTGCTTCTTCCGGCCCAGGTAGCGGCCCAGACGCAGCAGGCCCTGCGCGGCGATGGCGGCGGCCGATGAATCCACCGGCTCGTGCTCGTTATGCGGGTCGGCGGGCTTGCCCAGATAATCCCCCATCTTCGCCAGGCCGGGAGCGCCGGTATCCCAGTAGGGGATGCCATCGACGGGCGTGTGGTCGATGTAGAAGTCGCAGGTGGCGGAGGCGGCCTTCAGCAGCATCGCTTCGATCTTCTTGCGGCCGCCGTGGGGCGTAAGCTCCTTGTCGGAAAGCGTGGCGAAGAACTCGAGTTCTTCTGCGTACCCGAGCATGGCCCAGGCCAGGCCGCGCGTCCATGTGCTGAACGGCGAATAGCCCTGTTGCGTGGAAGGGCAGCGGTACTGCCCGTCGTTGACGTTGAAGATGCTTTCGTGGGCGGTCCGGCCGCGGATGTCGTAGGAGTCGCGGCCTTCGCCATAATAGATGTTGTAGCGGGCGGTGTTGGCCGCGTGCTCGATCAGCCGGCCCAGCAGCGAAATCTTCGCATCGCGCTCGCCCATGAGCACGTGGCCGAGCATGTGCGACACGGCCAGCGCCCGGCAGGAGCGGATGGTGTCCACGAACAGCGACTGCGGGCCGTTGAAGGAGTAGATGTAGCCGGTGCCGTCGGCGGTATTGCGCCAGCGGGCGGCCTGCACGGCGCCGGTGATCTTCAGGGCCAGCTCGTAGAAGTCTCGCTCGCGCGGGTCGCGCTTGATGCGACCCTGGCGCATCAGCCGCCAGAGGTTGCCGTAGGTGCTGATATTGTTGAAGCCGTGGTCGTGCACGCCGATGTGGCTGAGGTGGCTGGCCATCACGGCCACCGTCCTTTCCCGGCCGATGCGGAGGTACTTCTGCTCGCCGGTGGCGTCGTATTGCAGGATGGCCGAGCCGTATTGAAATCCCTGGGTCCATTCGGTCCAGCCGCGGGCGGTGTATTTGCCGGCGACGGTGAAGACCGGCGCACCGCCGCCGGGTTTGCAGGTTTTCTCGATCGAGTCGATCTTTGCGGCGGAGGCCTCCCAAAGGCGGCGGATCTTGGGTATCAGGCGTTCCGGAGACAGTTGCAGGTTGATGCTGATCATGCGGGGCGGTCCCTTCGACAGAGCGGGCATTATGCGGGAGAACAGCAAGTATGCCAGTGGGACGGGGCAGCCGGCCAGTAGTGCAAGCGTTCTGTAAGGGATCTGTCGTGATCCATTGCATGCAGATGGACCCGTCCGCTCATGGGGGTATTCATCTGCGCAACGATATCATCGTGCTCCCTTTGGACTTGGCGCATGGGAGAGGGCGAGCGCCCCGTGAGCGCCGAATCTGTATTGACTTGCTCATTGCAGGCTGCATGATGGAGCGACGTAGCTCAGTTCTGGTTGTGCGTGCGTCGGGTGAGACCGGCGCGTGGTCCGCGCGTATGATGAAGATGAGGAGACGCTCATGAAGCGCATACAAAGCACCGCATTTACGTTGGTGGAACTGCTGGTGGTGATCGGGATCATCGCGCTGTTGATCTCGATCTTGTTGCCGGCGCTCAACAAGGCCACCCGCAGCGCCAAGGCCATCGCCTGCCAGAGCAATATGCGGCAGATCGGCCAGGCGATGTTCCAATACGCGCAGGACCATAAGTCCATCCTGCCCCCGCAGCGGATCGATCCGGGTGTGGGAGGCTACCCGTTCGGGGATTACTTCGCGTACATGCTGGTGCGCGGCCGTTATCTGAGCGCCCCGGACGCCACCAAGTCTTCGCCGAGCGAATCGAGCGTGTTCCGTTGCCCAGAAGGTGGCGACGACATGCTGGGAAACAACTGGCCCAACGTGAGCGACTACGCGACCTGTCCGCAGAACTTCACGTGGTACGCCCTGAACGACGGCACCAATGTCCGGGTGGTGGGCGACGTGGCGGTGCGGTCGTGGTATGCGCTGAACTCCGGCAACCAGTCCTATCTGCCCATCCGCTGGGTCAAGAGCGATGCGGAGCTGAAGGATGTCAAGCGCATCAACTACAAGCGAGCGGCGGAACTGGTGATGATGACCGAGGGGGCCACCTGGAACCAGTTCTTCTACCCGGTGCGAATCGCCGGGCGGCATGGCGTGCTGCTCAATGGCGGAAAGGACGCCTGGACGAACCTGCTGTTCTTCGACGGGCACGTGGCCAGCTATCCCACCACGATGTTCCAGACCAGCAGCCAGCTTCAGAGCTACACGGCCGAGACGATCTTCCGGCTGGACTACGCCCAGTAGAAGGCATCCGCGGCGCGGTCACCGCCGCGAATCGAGATGGATTGCCAGGACGGTGATGTCGGCGGGGGTGATGCCGCTGATGCGCAGCGCCTGCCCGAGGCTTCGGGGGGAGAAGCGGGAGAGTTTCTGCCGCGCTTCGTTGCGGAGGCCGACCACTCGCGAATAGTCCAGGCTCGGGGGGATCAACAGATTCTCCAGCTGCATGAGCCGCTGGATCTGCCGCTGCTGGCGGGCGATGTAGCCCTCGTACTTGACGCGGATTTCCAGCAGCCGCCCGATGGCCGGGTCGATCTCCGCGGCGATGGGCACGGCGCGGGCCAGCGCCGGCCAATCGACTTGGGGCCGGCGCAGCTGCTCGACGCCGGCGTTGCCCAGCAGGTCCATGGCCGCTCGCAGGGCCGCCTGCCGGTGCTGGAAGCCCGCCCACCGCTCGTCGTCCACCAGGCCGAGCTGGCGGCCGACAGGGGTCAGGCGTTCATCGGCGTTGTCGCTGCGAAGGTGCAGGCGGTGTTCGGCCCGGCTGGTGAACATGCGGTAGGGCTCGGTGGGGGGCTTGGTGACCAGGTCGTCGATCAGCACGCCGATATAGGCCTGGTCGCGCCGCAGCACGAAGTCCGCGTGGCCATCGCGGGCGTATCGCGCGGCATTGATACCGGCGACGATGCCCTGGCCGGCGGCCTCCTCGTAGCCGCTGGTGCCGTTGATCTGGCCGGCGAGGAAGAGCCCGGCGATGCGCTTGGTCTGAAGCGTGGAGTCGATCTGCGTTGGCCAGACCATGTCGTATTCGACGGCATAGCCCCACTGGAGCACCTGGGCCCGCTCCAGGCCGGGGATGAGGCGCACCATGCGATCCTGCACGTCGGCCGGCAGGCTGGTGGGGATGCCGTTGCAGTAGATCTCGACGGTGTCCAGGCCTTCGGGTTCGAGGAAAAGCTGGTGCGCGGTCTTGTCGGCGAAGCGCACGACCTTGTCCTCGATGCTGGGGCAGTAGCGCGGGCCGGTGGATTGGATCTGGCCGCTGTACATGGGCGCGCGGTGCAGGTTGGCGCGGATGACTTGGTGGACGGCGGGGTTGGTGGAGGAAAGCCAGCACGAAACCTGCGTCAGCGGCGGCCGCCACGCGCGGTATTCGTTGAGGTAGGAGAAGGGCGCGGGGTCGAGGTCGCCGGGCTGCTCGGTGAAGGCGCTGTAGTCGATGGAGTCGCGATGAAGGCGCGGGGGCGTGCCGGTCTTGAGGCGGCCCAGTTCCAGGCCCAGCCTCGCCAGACATGCGGAAAGCCCCTTGGCGGCGGGCTCGCCGATGCGCCCGCCCTCGGTCTTGCTCTGGCCGGTGTGCATCAGGCCGCGGAGGAAGGTGCCGGTGGTCACGACAATCGCGCGGCAGTCGATGCGCGTGCCGTCGGCCAGAGCCACGCCGGTGATGCGCTGTACACCCTTCGTGCCTTCGTGCCTTCGTGCCTCCGTGCCTTCCACCGCGATCTCGGCTACCTCGCCTGGAAGGATGCGGAGGTTGGGGCAGGTGGCCAGGAGTCGCTGCACCTCGCGGGCATAGCGGGCCTTGTCGGCCTGTGCCCGCGGGCCCCAGACGGCCGGGCCCTTGGACCGGTTGAGCATGCGGAACTGGATGCCGGTGTTGTCGATGGCGATGCCCATGAGCCCGCCGAGGGCATCGACCTCGCGGACCATCTGGCCCTTGGCCAGGCCGCCGATGGCCGGGTTGCAGGACATCTGTGCGATCCGCTGGGGATCAAGGGTTACCAGGATTGTCGATGCGCCTAATCGCGAGGCGGCCCAGGCGGCCTCGGCGCCGGCATGGCCACCCCCGATGACGACGATGTCGCATTGCTGAAGCATTCGGCTGGGCGAATGCTATGGGGGCGTGCCGGCGCGGTCCACTGGCGGCGGCGCGCAAGAGGGGCAACGGCGTCTCAGGCCGCTGTGACGGACGGCCGCGGCGAGTTGGCCGCCAGTTGACGCAGGAGCAGGGCGATCTGGTTCTGGGCCGAGAGCATCAGGTTCATCGCCTCGACGCAGGCGCGGACGCACCGCGACTGGGCCTCGGGGCCGCCGCCCTGGTTCAGCTCGGCGATCAGTTCGCTGAAGCGGCGCGAATAGATGGCGGTGTACCGTCCGATCAGGTCCAGCTCCTGCTGGATCCGGTCCTGCATGGATGAGGGCATGTTCAAGCTCCGCGGCGAGCCTTGTGCCTCGATTCGGGTTATCGGCCATGCGATATGGAAAACTTGAGCGCGGGCGGTACGCTTCGGCCATGGCGGTGGTTTCTTCAGGGAAGGCGACCCGCTTTGCCGTCGTGCTGGCGTTGGTGCTGCTGACGGCAGCGGCCGTGGTCGTTGTCCGTTGGCCGTGGACGGCGGGGCCGACGTGGACGCCGAGCGAACCCGAAGTCGAGCAGGCGCATCGGCGCACGCCCGACCACCTGCGCGTGCTGTTTGTCGGCAACAGCTTCACGTTCTTCAATGGGGGTCAGGCAAAGTTGCTGCGAGACTTGGCGGCGGCGGACAAGTCGGCCAGGCCTGTGTGGAGCGGAATGGTCGCGCTGGCCGGACATTCACTGGAGGATCACTGGCGCAATGGGCGGGCGCTGCGGGCCATCCGCAGCGGCAACTGGGACTACGTGGTGCTTCAGGAGCGCAGCGACGGGGCGATCGAGGATCCGGAGAGCTTCATGGCACACGCCCACCTGTTCGATGGGGAGATCCGCGCGATCGGCGCCCGCACCGTGATTTTCGGGACCTGGGCGGTGCGCGACGACCAGACTTGGCAGGCGCTGATCGATGCCAGGTACCGCCAGGCGGCCGGCGAGATGGGGGCGATTCTGGCGCCCGTGGCGGATGCCTGGAGACTGGCCCGGCAGCGCCGGCCGGAGCTATCGCTGTATCTGGCCGACGGTCGGCACCCTTCGGCGGCAGGTTCGTATCTGGCGGCGTGCGTGTTCTATGCGATGCTCTCTGAGCGCAGTCCGGTGGGCCTGGGCTATCGAGGTGAGGCCGATGAGGAGAGCCGGGCCGTGCTGTCGGCAGAGGATGCAGCGTTTCTTCAGCATGTGGCCCAGGAGACGGTGGAGGCGATGCGATTGCAGCGTGGAGGGCGGCCGTGAACCAGGCCGTGGCGTTTGATGTGACACAGGCGCAGTTGCAGGGCCGCACGCCGGCCGCGCCCCGGCGCATGGAGTACGGCGATCCGGTGCGGATTCTGGGGACGATCGCCGTGGTGGTGGGGCACGTATGTGACATGCCCCTGTTCAGCAGCCACCTGGCCGAGCCGCTCAGCGGCGACTGGTGGGTGTGCAACATCGTCGATGCGGCCATGCGCTGGGCGGTGCCGATCTACATCATGCTCAGCGGGGCGCTGCTGCTGGACCCGGCCCGCAACGAGCCGGCCGGCGTGTTCTACCGCAAGCGGCTGGCGCGGCTGGGCGTGCCGCTGGTTTTCTGGACGGCGTTCTTCACGCTCTTTTCGATCTACTACACGGGCTGGTGTCCGGGCTGGAAGGACGCGGGTCTGAATCTGCTCAAGGGCCAGCCGTATGCTCACCTGCACTTCATCTATCGAATCGCCGGCTTGTACGCGTTCACGCCGATGATTCGCGTGTTTTTGCGCCATGCCGATCGGCCGATGGTCATGGGGACGACGGCCACGCTGCTGGCGCTGTCGTCGCTGGATTCGATCGCCAACGGGCTCACCGGCACGGACCTGAGCGCGTTCATCCGCTTTGCGCCGTTCCTGGGGTACTACCTTTGCGGATACCTGCTGCGCGAGACGATTGTGTCCAATCGGCAACTGCTGTGGTTCTGGGTGACGGTAATCGTGTGCATTGCGGCTCTGGCCGGCGGCACGGGCCTGCTGGTGGGGCGTTACGGCATGAAGGGCTACCCGTCGGTGAGCATGATCCTCTACGACTTCAACAGCCCCGTGCGCATCGTCTATGCCATCGCGGCGTGGCTGATCCTGGTGCGGATGTTCCACAGGCCGCTTGCGGAGCGGACCGGCGTGTGGGTGGGGCGATGGGCCGCGACGACGCTGGGTCTGTACCTGCTGCACCCGGCCATCCGCGAGGTGCTGCACCTGCACAACTTCACGGCCGTCTGGCCCAACGTATGGCTGGGCATCCCGCTGGTGGCGGCGCTGGTGTATATTCCAAGCCTGCTGCTGGTGTGGCTGATCATGCGGGTTCCGTATGTGCGGCGCATCTGCGGATGAAGGCGCTGAGCCGAGCCGCACCGCGCGTTTTCTGAGCGAAAGGTTGGCCACCCGTGGCTCGCGAAACGACATTCATCAACGTCAGCGGCGTCTTCCCCCATCTGGCCCAGACCGCCGACCTGGGCCCGCCGCGATCCGAGTGCGGCATCGGCTGCCTCATGCCCTGGGCCGGCAAGCTCTATGTGCTCAACTACGTCTCGCACCGCAAGGCGACGGGGACGGGCACCGGCCTGCGGGTGATTGAGCCGGACCTGTCCATGAGCAAGCATCCGGCGGCGGTGGACGGCACCTACGCCAACCGGTTCGTGCATTTCCCGTCCAATCGGATGATCATCGGCCCGCACGTCGTGGATGAGCACCACAACGTGCAGACGGTGCGGGAGCTTGTGGATGTGCGGTGCACGGGCACGTGTCTGCACCTGGCCGACCCGGCGAACCTGGTGTATGTGCTGGGGATGGAGGGCGAGCTGTTTGAGCTGAACCCGCGGACGCTGGAGTGCCGGCAGGTGATGGACCTGCAGCAGCCCCTGGGCACCGAGGGCGAGGGGCTGGTACACTTCAAGGACTGCTACAGCGCCTTGGGGCGGCTGGTGGTCTGCTCAAACGAGTACCACGAGGCGGACTTTAAGGGCGAGCGTTCGGCCGGCCGCCTGGCCGAATGGGATGGCAAGACGTGGACGATACTCGAGCGCAAGCCGTTCGTGTGCGTCTACGGCCGGCACAAGTTCGGCGGGACGATTTTCGCCACGGGCTGGGACCGGGCCAGCGCGATCCTCAAGGTCTTCACGGATGCCGACAAGGCCTGGCGCACGTACCGCCTGCCCAAGGCGTCGCACACGTTCGACCACAAGTGGCAGACCGAGTGGCCGCGCATCCGCGAAACCGAGCACGAGCGGTTTCTCATGGACCACCACGGGATGTTCTATGAGCTGAGCCCGTGGGCCTATGAGAACCGGGTCTGGGGCATCCGGCCGATCAGTACGCATCTGTGGGTGCACGGCGACTTTTGCACGTGGCGCGGGATGCTGGTGATCGGCGCGGACAACGCCAGTCCCACCGGCGGCGAAAGCCCCACGACGGCCGAGCCGCAGTCGGGGATGTGGTTTGGCAAGACCGACGACCTGTGGCGCTACGGCAAGCCGGCCGGCTGGGGCGGGCCGTGGTGGGATACGCCGGTGAAAGCAGGGCAGGCTTCGGACCCGTACCTGATGACCGGCTTTGAGCACAAGTGTCTGCACCTGACTCACGACGCGCGCGGGCCGGTGGGCTTCACGGTCGAGGTGGATTTCATGGGCAACGGGCGGTGGCACAGGTATGCGGTGATCGACGTGCCGGCCGGAGGTTACGCACACCACGAGTTTCCGACGGGCTTCAGCGCCCATTGGGTGCGGCTGACGTGCAGCCACGACTGCACGGCCACGGGGCAGTTGACGTACACGTGAGTCGGGCCGATTCTCAACGGGCAGGGCTTGTGCTAGACTGCCGGCGATGCGGCTCTTGCTGGTAGGCGCATTAGCGGGGTTGATCGCCGGTTGCGGCCCGAGGGGTCTTCCCGATGCGCCCGGCGGGGCGCCGACGGAAATGTTCGCGCCGGCGGCCATGCGCATCCATCCCATCTTCAGCCAGGCGCGCGGCTGGAGCGGAGGCGGGGGCCTGGATGGATTCGAGGCGCTGATCGAGTTCCGGGACCTGTACGGCGATCCGACAAAGGCGGCGGGGACCTTTCTATTCGAGCTTTACGAGTATCGCCCGGGGCGGCCCGACCCGCGCGGCAGGCGGCTGGCCACCTGGGCCGCATCGATCCTTTCCATCGATGAGCAGAGCCAGCGATGGAACCGCACCAGCCGGACCTATGGTTTCCGGCTGGCCTACCCGGAGATCCGTTTCGGCCGGGCGTATGTGCTCAGCGCCACGTTCCAGGCTGCCGGGGCGGGGCGGTTCATCGACCAGATCGTGCTCGAAACCCCCGCGGAGGAACGACGTGACAGGTCCGCAGAACCCTCCACCCGGCCTTTTGCGCCTTGAACCTGTTGGGCGGCTGCTGGAGCGCGTGCAGCGCGAGCTGTCGGCGGCGTTCGACGGTGCGCGGCCGATCCGCGTCAGCCGTGCGCCCGGGCGGCTGGATGTGATGGGGGGAATCGCCGACTACACCGGCTCGCTGGTCTGCGAGATGACGCTGGACCGCGCGGCGGCGGTGGCGTTGCAGCAGCGCACCGACCGCATGGTGCAGGTGTTCAGCTTCAATCTGCTGGACGAGCACCAGCCGTTCACTTTCGGCATGTCGCTGGACGACCTTGCGCGTGCATCGGCCCAGCGGCTTCACGACGAGCTTGCTGAGCCGGGCCGGCGCTGGGCCGGCTACATCGTCGGGTGCCTGTTCGTGCTGCACGAGCAGGGACTGGCGGACCTGAAGAATCCGGCGGCAAAGGGGATGAACCTGGCGCTGTACAGCACCGTGCCTCTGGGCGCCGGAGTCAGTTCCTCGGCCGCGATTGAAGTCGCCGCCATGATGGCATTGGCCGACCATTTCGCTCTGCGTGGCGAGGGAAGGGGGTTGCTCGACCCGATGCGGCTGGCGTCGCTGTGCCAGCAGGTCGAGAACCGGATCGTGGGCGCGCCCTGCGGCATCATGGACCAGGTGACCAGCTGCGCCGGATCGCAGGGCGAGTTGCTGAGGCTGCTGTGTCAGCCGCACGAGTTGCAGCGGCCGCTGCCTCTGCCGCCGGGCGTGCGCTGCGTCGGCATCAACAGCCGTGTGAAACACAGCGTGGGCGGCGGCCAATACGGCATCACGCGCTGCGCGGCGTTCATGGGCCACCGCATGATCGTGGAGAAGATGCGGCAGATGGGCCAGGCGGCGGGGATGTCGCTGCAGGCCGACCCGCTGAACGGCTACCTGGCGAACCTCGCGATCGACGACTACAAGCAGTATTTCCGGCAGTTTCTGCCCGAGTCGATGCGGGGCAGCGAGTTTCTTTCGAGGTTCGGCGGGACCATCGATACGGCGACGAAGGTTGAGGCGGACCGCGAGTATCACGTGCGGGGGGCGACGGACCATCACGTGCTGGAGGCCAACCGCGTGAGGAACTTCGCGGCCTGCATGGAGGAGGCGGCGACGGCCCCGCCGGGCACGCGCGACCAGGGGCTGTTGCTGGACAAGGCGGGGCACCTGATGTACGCGTCGCACCTGTCGTATACCAACGACGCGAGGCTGGGGGCCGAGGAGTGCGACCTGCTGGTGGAGCTGGTGCGAAAGCGGGAGCCGGCGGGCCTGTATGGCGCGAAGATCACGGGCGGCGGGCTGGGCGGCACGGTGGCGGTGCTGGCCGACGCCACGCCGCGGGCCGAGGCGGCCATCGAGGCGATCATGGACGAATACGAGAAGAAGACCGGCCACAAGCCCGAGGCGTATTTGGGGTCCAGTCCCGGCGCATGGGCGGTGGGCACGGCGGTGACGAGGTTGTGACCTTGCGGCGGCGATCGCCGCTGCGGCATGTCCTTACGGCCCCACCCGCCGGCCGGCAATGAGCACATGCTCGATCTGTTGCGGCGAGATGGTGTAGAGGAGGGCGGAAACCTGTTGCTGGGGCGGAAGGTCGGCGATCCATTTTTCGGGTCGCACCACCAGGCAATCGGCCTGGTAGCCGGGGGCGATCTGGCCGACCTGCCGGCCCAGGCCGATGGCCGCTGCGCCGCCGGCGGTGAGGGTCCACCACGCCTCGGCGGGCGTGGGCACGGGCTCGGCGCGGTGCATGGGCGAGAGGCCCTGGATGGCCTTGGCGGTCTGCAAGGCTTCGACGGCCACGCGGGGCATGAACGGCTCGAAGCCGCCGGCGATGCTCGAGCCCAGCGCAATGGAGATGCCGGCGGCGCGGTGGGCGACGATGTCCATCAGGCCGCTGCCGCGGAAGAGGTTGCCGACGGGGCAGTGGACCAGCGCGGTGCCGGCCTGGGCGACCTCGCGCCGCTGCTGGTGGTTCAGCAGCAGCCCGTGAGCCAGGATCGTCCGCGGGCCCAGGAGGCCCATTTCGGCAAAGAGGTCCACCTCGTCCACCTGGTCGGGGTAGAGCTGATGCATCCTGGAGACCTCATCGCGGGATTCGGCGATGTGCGTCTGCACGCAACACTTGAGCATGTCGGCCAGCGCCGCGGCGCCGCGCATGAGCTGTTCCGAGCAATACACGCTGGATCGCGGGCTGAAGGCATAGCGCAATCGCCCGCCCTCGGCGCCGTTCCACCTGGCCGCCAGTTGCCGCGACTGATCCAGCGCCTGGTCCGGGGACTGGGTCATGGGCTGAGGCACGCCGGTGTCGTTGAGGGTCAGGCCGTAGGTTGCCCGCAGGCCGCGACGGGCGAAGACGGCAAAGGTCGCCTCGACCTCGGCCGCAAATGAGGTCCCGAAAGCCAGGATGCAGGTGGTGCCCCCGGCGACGATGGCGGAAGCGAACTGCTCGGCCATGGCGGTGGCGGCGGCCGGATCGGCCATGCGCATCTCGGCCGGGAAGCCGATTCTCTCCTGCCACTTGAACAGCGGCAGGCCGTCGATGCCGCGGCGGTCCCACTGGGCCACGTGCAGGTGGGCATCGACAAAGCCCGGGAGAATCCAGCAGGCGTCGTCGCCGACGGCCTCGGGGGGAGGGGACTTGTCCGCGCCAACCGAAGCGATCCGCCCGTCGTCGCCGACGTGCACCACCGTTCGCGGCGTCACCTTGCATTCATCGAGCGAGACCGGCTGGAGCAGCGTGCCGTAGAGCGTTGCCATGAGCGACTCCTGTGTGCCTGCACCTCGGGGGCGAATCTAGCGGTGGGTGCGCGGCACGTCAAACCGGCGGGCATGAGGGTGCGGGCCTTGGCGTGCGGCCGGATCGAGTCGCGCAGGCCGAAGCCTGCGTCACAAGGGGTCGGCGCGGAAGCGACGAAATCGGACCGGGCTGTCTTGGTTAGTTGACGAGCCGCCGGCAAGACGGTACATATCGCCCCCTGAACGTCCGGCCGCGGCTCGTCTGCGGCGGCGTGGCAACGGAGGTCATTGCGTGCCGTACGACACGATCGTCTGCGTCAAGCAGGTCCCGGATACCGCCAACATCACCGGCGAGGCCATGAAGGCCGACGGGACCGTCAATCGCGCCGCCCTGCCGGCGATCTTCAACCCCGAAGACCTCAATGCCCTGGAGGCAGCCCTACAGGTGCGGGACGGCTTCGGCGGAACGGTAACGGCCATCACCATGGGCCCCCTGGGGGCGTGCGAGGTGCTCCGCGAGTGCCTCTATCGCGGGGCCGACAGGGTGATCCTGATCAGCGACCGCCGCGCTGCCGCCAGCGACACGCTGGCTACCAGCTACATCCTCAGCCAGGCAATACGGACCGTTGGCAAGTACGACCTGGTCTTCTGCGGCCGGCAGGCCATCGACGGCGACACGGCGCAGGTGGGGCCGCAACTGGCCGAGAAACTGGGCATTGCGCAGGTCACGTATTTCGAGAAGCTGGTGGAGCTCTCGGGCAGGATGATGCGTGCCCGCCGCAACGTCGGCAACGGTTGGGAGCTGCTGGAGGTGAAGCTGCCGGCCCTGGTGACGGTGCTGGATACGGCCAACCAGCCGCGTCCGGCGGCCGCCAAGCGGGTGATGAAATACAAGCGTGCCCGCGCGGCGCTGGAAGTGGCGGCCGAGGTCGCCAAGGCCCTGCCCGACGCCCCGGCGGCGCAGAAGGAGGCGGAGCAGGCTCGCCGCGTCGCCAGGCTGCAGTCTGCCGGTCTGCTGATCGAGCAGTGGGACCTGGACCGGATCAAGGCGGACCTGAGGTGGTGCGGGATGAGCGGCTCGCCGACGAAGGTGCACCGCGTGCAGTCGCTGGTGTTGACGAAGGAAGGTTTCACAAGCGTGCCCCCGACGGAGGAGGGCATCCGCGGGATGATTCGAGAGCTGATTGTGGATCACACGATAGGATGAGTTGTGAGTTGGGAGTTGCGAGTGAGGACTCGCAACTCCCAACTCGCAACTCGCAACTACTGAGCAAGATGATCGACCCCAACCCCAAAGGCGAGGTCTGGATCTTCGCCGAGCAGGAAGACGAGCACCTGGCGGAGACGTCCTTGGAGCTGTGCGGCAAGGCCCGCGAGCTGGCCGATCGGCTGGGCGTGAAGGTGGGCGCCATCCTGGCCGGCTGGAACGTGCGCGAGCTGTCGTACCGGCTGATCGCGCACGGGGTGGACAGGGTGTACCACGTCCACGACACTCGCCTGGAGCACTACCGCACGCTGATGTACGCGCGGGTGGTGTGCCAGCTGATCGAGAAGCACAAGCCGCAGATCGTCTTGTACGGCGCCACGCCGCTGGGGCGCGACCTTGCCCCCCGCGTGGCCTCGGAGATGCGGGCCGGGCTGACGGCCGACTGCACCGATCTGGCGATCGGCGACTACACCGACCCCCGCACGAAGCAGACGTACAGCAACCTGTTGCTTCAGATCCGGCCGGCGTTCGGAGGGAACATCATCGCGACGATCATCAACTATGACCGCTGGCCGCAGATGGCGACGGTGCGCGAGGGGGTCATGCGACTGGGCGAGGGCGACCCGCGACGCTCGGGACAGATCATCGAGGAGAAGATCCAGTTCAACGACTTCGATCAGTCGGTGCGGCTGCTGGAGCGGCATCGCGAGAAGCGCAAGGTGAACCTGAAGGGCGCGCGGATCATCGTGGCCGGCGGAGGGGGCGTGGGGTCCAAGGAGAACTTCGCGCTGATCCACGAGCTGGCCGGTGCGCTGGGGGCCGCCGTGGGCGCCAGCCGTGCGGCGGTGGACAGCGGGTTCATCGGCAAGGAGCACCAGGTGGGACAGACCGGCACGACGGTCCGGCCGGCGCTGTATGTGGCCTGCGGCATCAGCGGGGCGGTGCAGCACCGTGCCGGCATGGAGGAAAGCGCCAAGATCATCGCGATCAACTGGGACAAGGACGCCCCGATCTTCGGCGTGGCCCACTACGGGATCGTGGGGGATCTGAACAAGGTGATTCCTATGATGATCAAGGCGATCAAAGAAAAGGCGTAGACGGCAGTTGCGAGTTACGAGTTGTGAGTTGCGAGTGAAGACTCGGACTCCTGACTCGCAACTCACAACTCACAACTCCCAACTCCCAACTGACCATGCCCAACTACTTCACCGACAACGACGACCTCCTGTTCCTGTTCGAGCACCTCGATCTCGCCGAAGTGGCTGCGGCCCAGGAGGATGGCTTTGCCGCCGACGGGGCCGACTATGCGCCCATGGACGCCGCCGATGCCATCGACAATTACCGCCGGATCCTGACGATCGTCGGCGATATCGCGGCCAACCGCATCGCCCCCCGCGCCGAACCGATCGACCGGGAGGGCAATACCCTCAACGAGGATGGGACCGTTTCGCTGCACCCGCTGGTGCGGCAGAACCTCCAGGACCTGGCCCGGGCCGACCTGATGGGCTTCACGCTGCCCCGCGCCTTTGGCGGGCTGAACTGCCCCAACGTCATCTACACGATGGCCAACGAGATCGTCAGCCGGGCGGATGCCTCGCTGATGAACCTGTTTGGCCTGCAGGGCATCGCCGAGACCATCAACGCCTTCGCCGATGACCAGATCAAGGCCGAGTACCTGCCGCGCTTCAGCCGGGGCGAGCTGACCGGGGCGATGGTGCTGACCGAGCCGGATGCGGGTTCGGACCTGCAGGCGGTGTCGCTGCGGGCGTGGCAGGATGAGGACGGCCAGTGGTGGCTGACGGGCGTGAAGCGATTCATCACCAACGGCTGCGGCGAGATTCTGCTCACGCTGGCGCGCTCCGAGCCGGATTCGCGCGACGGCCGGGGATTGTCGCTGTTTCTGGCCGAGCGCAGCGGGCGGATCCGCGTGCGGCACCTGGAGGAGAAGCTGGGCATCCACGGCTCGCCCACGTGCGAACTGGTGTATGACGACGCCCCGGCCAAGCTCATCGGCGAGCGGCAGCGCGGGCTGGTTCCGTATGTGATGACCCTCATGAACGGCGCTCGCGTGGGCATCGCGGCCCAGTCGCTGGGCATCGCCGAGGCGGCGTTCCGCGTGGCCCGGCGCTATGCGCACACCCGCAAGCAGTTTGGCGTGTCGATCGAGAAGCTGCCGGCCGTGGCCGAGCTGGTGACGGACATGAAGGTGCACCTGGAGGCCGCCCGGGCGCTGACCTACGAGACCAGCCGCGTGTGCGACCTGGAGAACAACAACCTGCGGATCCTCGAGACCAACCCGCCGAAGGATCCGGCCGAGCTGAAGAAGCGCAAGGAAGCGGCCCGCATCTACAAGCGCCTCAACGGCATGCTCACGCCGATGAGCAAGTACTATGCCTCGGAGATGTGCGTGAAGGTGGCGAGCGATGCCATCCAGGTGCTGGGCGGAAGCGGGTACATGAAGGATTACCCGTCGGAGCGCTACCTGCGCGATGCGCGGATCACGACCATCTACGAGGGCACCAGCCAGTTGCAGATCGTGGCGGCCGTCCGAGGCGTCTGCTCGGGGGCGGCTGAACGCCGCGTGGAGGAGATGGAAACGGCGACCTATGCCGACGAGATGCTCGCCGGCCTGAAGCAGAAGCTGGTTGCGGGCCGCGCGGAGGTTGCCAGGGCGATCGCGTTTGTCAAGGAAAAAGGCGCCGAGTACATGGACCTGTATGGCCGACGGCTGGTGGACAGCGCCATCGCAGTGCTGGCGGGGCATCTCCTGCTGGCGCAGGCGGCACGCAACGACCGCAAGAAGGCCGTGGCGAAGCGCTACATCGACGTGCAGTCGGCCAACATCCGCCGCGACGTGGAGCTGATCTGCTCCGGCGACCGCAGCCCGCTGGAGCACTACCCCGCCCTGGCCGGCCCGCTGCCGGCGCTGTAGTGCCGCTGCCCGGTGGCAGGGGCATCTTGCCCGCCGGCGGTGTGGACGGCAGTTGATCTGCCGCGGCGACCTGCGGCGGACACCGGTCTTTGCGGAGTGGCGCAGACCACGGGCCGGCTGCCCGTGCCACGCGGAGGGTGCTGCTTCGTGGATCATCGGATGGCTTTGGGGCGGTAGGGCGGGCTGTGGCCGCCGCGCTCACGGTTGATGGCCGGTGGCGCCGCGGCGATCATCTACCGAGCCATGAGCGACACGCAGCCCGTACAGCAGTGGATCACTGAACTGTCGGCCCTTCGCTGGCCGGCCGAGAAGGCCCGGGCGTGGCAGGACTCAACGCCCTGGCTGGTGGGGGCCAACTTCGTGCCGTCGTCGGCCTCCAATCAGCTGGAGATGTGGCAGGCTGAGACGTTCGACCCGGCCGCCATCGACCGTGAACTCTCGTGGGCGGCCGGCATCGGCATGAACGTCATGCGAGTCTTCCTGCACGACCTGCTGTGGAAGCAGGATGCGGGCGCGTTCCTGGACCGCATCGATCGCTATCTTGACATTTCCCTGCGCCACGGCATCCGCACGATGCTGGTATTGTTCGACTCCTGCTGGCATCCGTTCCCGCGGCTGGGGCCGCAGCGGCCGCCCGAGCCGGGGGTGCACAACTCCTGCTGGGTGCAGTCGCCCGGGGCGCGGATCCTGGCCGATCCGCGGCGATTCGCCGGACTTGAAGGCTACGTGAAGGGCGTGGTGGGGCGATTCGGCGAGGATCCGCGCGTGGTGATCTGGGATGTGTGGAACGAACCCGACAGCACCAACGCCAGAACCTACGGCCCCCGCGACCTGGGCGACCGCAAGGCGGAGCTGGTTTTGCCGTGCCTGCGCGATACGTTCCACTGGGTGCGCTCGGCCGGGCCGTCCCAGCCGGTGACGTGCGGGCTGTGGCACGGCGACTGGACGCCCCAGGGCATCGACCCGTTCGGCCGGCTGCAGGTCGAATGCTCCGACATCATCAGTTTCCACTGCTACGGCGGCCTGGAGCATGTGCAGAAGGCGGTGGGGCAGCTGCGACCATGGGGCCGGCCGCTCGTGTGCAGCGAATACATGGCCCGCACGAACGGCTCGACATTCCAGGCGATCCTGCCGTACTTCAAGACCGAGCGCATCGGCGCCATCAACTGGGGACTCGTGTCCGGCCGATCGCAGACCATCTATCCGTGGAGCACCTGGCAGGAACCCTGCGAGGGCGAGCCGCCGCTTTGGTTTCACGATGTCTTCCGCGGCGACGGCTCGCCTTACAGCCAGGAAGAGGCTTCCGTGATTCGCGCGTTGACCGGCGGCCCGAGCCGATGATGGCGCGGCTTGTCTTCCGGGCAGCCGTGCCTAGTCTATGGCTGCGATGAAAGCCAAGGTTTGGCGCTGGAGCATCATCGCGATCATCGCGGGGTGCTTTGCTCTGTATCAGGCCGGCAACTGGGCCGTGCACCTGTGGGACCGCGATGAGCCCCGCTACTCACAGGCCTCGCGCGAGATGCTCCAGAACCGCAACTGGATCATCCCCAAGAAGTTCGGCCAGACGCGGTACGAAAAACCCGTGCTCATCTACTGGTGCCAGGCCGCCTCCATGTCGGTCTTCGGCGACAACGTGTTTGCGGCGCGCTTCCCGTCGGGCGCGGCGATCACGGCGCTGCTGACGATGCTGGCCGTGCTGCTGTGGCGGCACGTCGGCCCGCAGCGGGCCACGTGGACGGTGCTGGTCCTGGGCACGGCCGCGATGATCATCGCCTCGGCCAAGATGTGCCTCACCGACAGCGTGCTGCTGCTGTGGATCTGCATCGCGCAGGTGTGCCTTTATGCGATCTGGCGCGGCAGCCGGCAGTGGTGGGTGGCGATCGTGCTTTGGGTGGCGATCGCGCTGGGGCTGCTGACCAAGGGCCCGTTCAACATCGGCGTGCTGTCGATGACCATCGTGGCGCTGGCGGTGATCCAGATCGAGCGCAAGTGGGGCTGGGCGGTGGCCGCGGCGCTGCTGGTGGCAGCGGGGCTGTCGGCGTCCGACCTGTTCCGCAGACACCTGGATCCCACAACCATCCGCACGATCGCGTGGAGCGCCAAGATCATCGGCCTGCTGCTGGCCGGAGTGTATTTGTGGCAGGTGCGGAGGCTGCTGCCGCCGGCGCTGGCGTGGCTGAAGGGAACCCGGCCGGCGATCGGCATCGCGGTGGTGGTGCTGCTGTGCGGTCCGTGGCTGCTGACGGCGTACCTGCGCGAGCCGGCCTACGTGGCGGCGATGTTCAAGGAGGCCGAAAAGCACGCGACCATCGAAATGGAAGGCCACTCGGGCCCGCCGGGCTGGCACACGGTGGTGATCTGGGCGACGTTCTATCCGTGGAGCCTGCTGATCCCCACTGCGCTGACGATCGGGGTGCTGCATCGTCGGCTGCCGCCGATCATGTTCGCCCTGGCGGCGATCTTCGGGCCGTGGCTGTTCGTGGAGCTATGGCAGACCAAGCTGCCGCACTACGCCATGCCTGCCTATCCGGCACTGGCATTGCTCGTGGGCGATGCCCTGGTCCGCTGCATCCGCAGGCAGCACGATGACCTGCATCGCACCCTCTTCGTGGTGGGGGCTGGGATATGGGCGCTGATCACGATGAAACTGGCCGACCTGCCCTGGCTGGCTGTGGGCTTCTTCAAGCCCCTGCCGATCGGGGCGATGGTGGTGCTGTCGCTGATGGGGATGGCCTACGCGGCGACGGTGTTCCTGCTCTTCCAGCGCCGCCGCATTGCCGCCGGGGCCGTGGCGATGGCCGTGGGCATGGCTATCGTCATCGCGACGTTCTTCCTGTGGTACTTGCCTGCGGCGCGGTTCCTGCACATCTCGCGGCTGGCGGCCCAGACGCTCCAGGCCCACGGCGCCATCCCGGCGGCCTTCTACCAACAGAACGTGAAGGATTACCAGGATCCTTCGCTGCCGATGATGATCGACTACAAGGAGGACTCGCTGCCGTTCTATGCCCACGGCGCCATCCGCGAGCAGAGGGACAACGGCTACCTGTCCAAGGCCGATCCGTCCGACTGGCCGGCGTGGTTCGTGCTCACCAGCGAAGTGTGGAACAACACGCCCCCGCAGCGCCAGGCCCTGCTGGAGATCATCGACCGCATCCACGGCTTTGCGTATGCCGACGGCGGGCGGATCGTGGAGGTGCTGGTGGCACGCAAGCGCGATACGGTTCCGGCGACGCAGCCGGCCGAGGATTCAACGACGGCGCCGGCCGGGCCATGAGTCTGGCCGCGTCCACCAGGCATCGTTCCGCCCGCCGTAGTAGCCGGCCAGCACGATGTCCATGACCCTGGCGGTGCGGGCGGCCGATTCGCCGGTGCTGGGGCACGTGCCCCGGCCGAGCAGCTGATCGACGATCGTCTGGATCAGGGGCTGCTGCACATGGGGCGGGTGGCGAATGTCAAACGTCTCCAGCGACTGGCCGCGATGCAGTCGCACCGGCTCCTCGGCGAACGTGGACAGCGCCAGCCGGCCGTCGGTGCCGATGAACTCGATCTCGTCGGCGCGGTAGTCGGATGCGAAGTTCCATGTGGCCGAGCCTGCCGCGCCGCAGGGCGTGCGGAAGCTCATGGCGACGACGTCCTCGACGTCGTAGCTGGAGGCGACGTTGGCCGCGATGCCGGTCACCTCCTGCAGGGGGCCGACGATGTAATCGATGATGTCCAGGGTGTGGCTGCCCAGGTCCATGAAGATGCCGCCGCCGGACTGCTCGGCGATCAGCCGCCAGGGCAGGGGGTTGGCGGGTTCGCGGTGTCGCGGCTCGCAGCATCGATACAGGACGCCCGTGAGCGTGCCGACGGCGCCGCCCTGGACCAGGTCGCGGGCCTTGACAAACCGCGGCAGGGCCCGCCGGTAGTAGGCCACGAACAGAGGCAGTTTCCTGGATGCGAAGGCCTCGACCATGCGCTGGCACTCGGCGTAACTGCGGGCCATGGGTTTTTCGATATACGCGGGCTTGCCGGCGGCCGCGATCTTCAGGGCGTACTCCATGTGCGAGCCGGGCGGGGTGGCCACATAGACGGCATCGACCTCCGGGTCTTGGAGCAGTTGGTCGGCGTCGGAGTACCAGCGGGGGACGGCGTGCCGCGCGGCATAGTCGCGGGCGGCGGCCGCGTCGCGCCGCATGACCGCCACCAGCTCGCTGCCTTGAGCCTTCTGAAACCCCGGGCCGCTCTTGACCTCGGTGACGTTCCCACAGCCGATGATGCCCCAGCGAACGTGTTTCATGGCTCTATTTGATACAGGACCGCCTGGGCCGGGGCCAGGGTCCGGCCAGGTGCTTTTACGCTGGGGGACGGGGGCGTTATACTGCTGTTGCGATGCCCGACCCCGCGCGCATCCTCGTGGTTCAGCCCAACTGGGTGGGCGATGCGGTGATGGCGACCCCGGCCCTGCGCGCTCTGCGCAAGCTCTATCCGCAGTCGCACATCACCTACCTGCTGCGACGCTATGTGAAGCCCATCTTTTCGGGCATGCCGTGGGCCGACAAGCTGATCACCTATCGCACCGGCCGCACGCGAGCCAAGGCCGGCAAGGGGCTGTTCGACCTGGCAGCGCGGCTGCGCGCGGGCAGGTTTGACCTGGCGATCCTCCTGCCCAACTCCTTCAAGAGCGCTCTGCTGTGCAAGATGGCGGGCATCGACCGCATCGCCGGCTATGAACGGGACGGTCGGGGTTTTCTGCTGAGCGACAAGCTGCTGCCGGCCAGGGACCGCGGCAAGTACGTGCCGACGCCCATGGTCCGGTACTACCTGGGCCTGGTGCGATACCTGGGTTCGACGGAAACGGACCTGCGGCTGGAACTGTTTGTCAGCCCGGCCGAGCAGCGCGAGGCGGGGCAGGTTCTGCTCCGCAGCGGCCTGGATGCCGAGATCTACCGTCCGGGGGCGCGTGGTCAGCCGCCGCTGGTGCTGCTCAATCCCGGCGCGCAGTATGGGCAGGCCAAGTGCTGGCTGCCGGAGCATTTCGCGGCCGTGGGGGACCGGTTCGTGGAGGAGCTGGGCGCGATCGTGCTGATCAGTTCCGCGCCGCGGGAACAACGCATCGCGCAGTCGGTGCTGCGTCACATGAAACACGCGGCGGTGAATCTGGCCGAAAAGGGCCTGACCCTGGGATCGCTGAAGGAGATCGTCCGCCGCTGCGACCTGATGGTGACCAACGACACCGGCCCGCGGCACATCGCCGCGGCCTTCGGCGTGCCGGTGGTGACGATCTTCGGCCCGACTCACCCGGAGTGGACGGAGATCTGCTTCGAGCGGGAGCGCAAGGTGGCGGTCAAGGTCTTCTGCGGGCCCTGCCAGAAAAAAGTCTGCCCGCTGGATCACCGATGTATGACGCGGGTGACTCCCAGTATGGTCTTCGATACGGCCGCCCAGTTGCTGGGCCGCGGTCTGCCGGTGAGCTGATGCGGCGGGGATCGCATCCCCTCTGGACGCACGCCCTCCGTGGCGTCCAGGCCCGGCTGGCTGTATATGCTCTGACATGCTTCGGCCGCTGCGGGTCGGCAAGGTCATGCTGGCCAACAACCTGCTGCTTGCGCCCATCGCCGGATGGTGCGATCTGGCGTACCGGCTGGTGGTGCGCTCTTGCGGCGGGGTGGGATTGGCCTGCACGGACCTGCTCAGTCCAGAGGGGCTGCTGCGCCAGAAGCGTCGGTCGCTGGAAATGGCCGCCACGTGCCAGGCCGATTCGCCGCTGTGCATGCAGTTGTACGGCTGCGATGCCGACCGGCTGAGCGAGGCCGCCCGCTGGGCCGAGGACCACGGCGCGGCCATCGTCGATATCAACATGGGCTGCCCGGTGGATAAGGTCACCAAGCGAGACGGCGGCAGCGCGCTGTTGCGCGACCCGGACGGGACCGTTCGGATGGTCGAGAAGATCGCCCGCGCCCTGCGGACGGCGCCGCTGACGGCCAAGCTGCGCCTGGGCTGGGACGACCGAAGCATCGTGGCGCCGGCTCTGGCCGCGCGGCTGGAGGAAGCCGGCGTGGCGATGATCACGATCCACGGGCGAACGACGGAGATGGGATTTTCCGGTCAGGCGCGGCTGGACGGGATTGCGTCGGTGGTGGCGGCCGTGAAGCGGATTCCCGTGATCGGCAACGGCGACATCCGCCGGCCGGAAGATGCCGCGCGGATGATCCAGCTTACCGGCTGTGCCGGCGTGATGATCGGCCGGGCGGCCTTATCCCAGCCCTGGATCTTCCGCGACACGGCGGCGTATCTGTCGGGCGATCCCGCGCCGCCGCCGCTGAGCATCGAGCAGAAGTGCGCGCTGATGCGACAGCACTTTGATTACATGCAGCGATTCCGCGGCGAGCGCATCGCCGCCATCGCCATGCGCAAACGCTCAAGCTGGTACGCCAAGACCATGCAACCGTGCAGGATGATGAAGGAGAAGATGCAGTGGATCGGATCGCGGCACGACTTTGACGCGGTCCTGGATGAGTTCCTGGAATGGCGCAAGCATCTCGATGCGGACGGCGTACGCAGGGATGCGCCTGCGCCGATCTAGCGCGTGGGAACTCAAACGGCCGGCACAGCCGGCCCTACGCCGAGATGGCGGGACCGAACGGCGCCACGCGCAGGCTGGCATAGCCGCTCTGGAGCAGCGTGTGATCCCCGGTCGAGCGGACCTTCTCCCACGCCAGTTCCATGAGCCTTCGCACGACCGGCCGGCAGCCGGGCTCGTCGATCAGGTTGCGCATCTCGTGGGGGTCGGAGTCGAGGTTGTACAGCTCGTCGAAGTCAAAGCCGTTCCAGGCCAGCTTCCACGGGCCGTCCCAGATCACCCGCTGGGTCAGCATGTAACGCGTGCCGAAATACTCGGCGTAGCCGGTGGTGAACTGCGCTTCGTGCCGCGGGGGGTCGCGAAGCACCTGCGCAAACGACCGGGAGTCGGGCGCGGTGATCGGCTTGCAGGCGGTCAACTCCAGGATCGTCGGGCACAGGTCGTGGCTGCCGACACGGGCGGAAGTTGCCGCGCCGCGGGCGATGCCGGGCCCCGCCACGATCATCGGGATGTTGTAGATTTCCTCGAACGCGCCGAAGTTCTTCTGGTACAGGCCGTGGGCGCCCAGGCAGTCGCCGTGATCGCTGGTCAGGATGACGATTGTGCTGTCCAAGGCCCCGCTGCGCTCCAGCAAGTCAAGCAGGCGCCCGAACTGTTGGTCCACCTCGGTGATCGAGGCGTAGTAACAGGCGGCGGCCTGGCGGTGCTGGCGCTCGGTCAGTTGCGCAAACGCCCGCCCGGCCTTGCGATAAATGCCCGGCCGGCCGGCCAGGTCGTCGCGCAGACTGGCCGGCAGGGGCAGGGCGTCGGGGTCGTATTGCGCGTAGGCTTCTTCGCCGCACACGTATGGATCGTGCGGCTCGCTGACGCTCACGAAGCAGCACCACGGCTGGCCGGACCTCGTCGCATCCTGAAGGAACGCGGCGGCCGCCGCCGAGGTGATCCCGACTCCGCGCTGTTCAGGCGGGCGGTCGGTCACGCCACAGAGCATGGCCGGCTTGTAGCCCTCCGGCTCATCCAGCGTCACCCGCAAGGAGTATTGCGGCTGGCCGGCGGGTTTTTCTGGCGGCGGGCCAAAGGTTGTCACCTGCCAACCGAAATCCTGCGGCCGGTTGGTGTGCTCCACGTGCCATTTGCCGAAGTAGGCCGTGCGATAGCCGGCGGCCGACAGGCGCTGGGCCCAATGCGGTTTGTCGGTGCGCAGCACGCACTGGTCGGCGTCCATGGTGTGCGTGACGGTCAGCACGCCGTGATTGTGGGGCAGCAGGCCGGTCATGAGGCTCGCCCGTGCCGGCGAGCAGACGGCGTTGACGGTGTGGGCGTTGCGGAATCGCACGCCACGGGCGGCCAGGCGGTCGAAGTTGGGCGTGCGGCACGGGTGCGCAGGGTCCAACACGCGCCCCTGCATCTGGTCGGTCATGAGGAACAGGATGTTGGGTCGGTCGGCCATCCTCAATCGATGGGGCCGCCGATCATCTCATGCACGGACCGCGGGGCGGTGACGATGAGCTGGCCGTTGAAGTATCGGATGGCCGCCGGGCCGCCGTTCTCGCGCCACACATCGGGGCGCACGGTGTCGATGATGAGCTGTACCAGTTGCTGGCCGCGCTCGGCCTTGGACGTGGATTTTTCTCCGCCGGTCTGGGTGCGGGACTGGTAGGACCCCCGAGTGCCGGTGGCGTAGCTGCTGCCGCTGCGGGAGTTGCTCACCGTCGAGGTGAGGGAGAAATCCGGGGCGTTGTCGTAATCGGGGATGTCCATCACGAGGTCTTCGACCGGATAGACGATGGTGATCATGCGCTGGTCGGCCAGTTCGCGGGTGGTTATCTCGATGACGCCGTCCTCGACGTAGAACGTCAGTGCGGCGCCGACGCCCGCGCCGGCCTCGGAGCAGACCAGGTTCAGCACCGAGCGAAGGGGCACGCTGCGCAGGCGGACGTTGATGGTGGTGTCCTTGCCGATGCCGATGGCTTCCAGGGCGCGCCAGTTGACATGAAGATTGGCGCCGGACACGTCGCGCAGGAAATCGAAGGCATCCTGCAGGGTGATGTTCGTGAAGCGTACCTCCGGAAGGGTCCGGCTCAGAGCGGCGCGGGCCGCGGCGTTTTCGCTGGTGCGACGAGCCCCCAGGGATACGGACGCCAGGCTCGCGACGAGGGTGAGGATCAGGATCGTCCAACGCATGGTTCGGCCTCCCGTGTTGACCGCCCCTCCTGGTATTGTACCCCAGAGGCACCGGCCAACGCCAGAAAAATCCGCGGTCGATTTCAGGTGCTGCCGGGCTTCTGGGGGTTGGGCTTGGTGGGCGGGGCGTCGCGAGGGGCACTCGGCTCGTTCATCACCGCTTCCTCGGCGTCCTTCAAGCCGCGCTTGAACTCCACGATGGAGCGACCGATGCTGCGGCCGACTTCGGGCAGGCGTTTGCCGAAAAGAAGCAGCCCGATGGCCCCGATGATGATCCACTCGCCCAGGCCGGGCATTCCAAGTGCTAGCATGGCGGACATTTTAACCTTCTTTCCCCCGCTGGTCAGTATTATAGTCCGCGCCCAGCGAGCCGCGGCGGAGGATGGCCAGAAGCTCGCTCATATCGGGTGGAAGGGGCGCTGAAAGAGTCATCGGCTCGAGCGTGGCCGGATGGACAAAAGTGATCTCGGCGGCGTGCAGGGCCTGACGAGCGAAACGGAAGCCCTGGTGTTCAAAGTGCCGACCACCATACATGGTATCCCCGACGAGCGGGTGGCCCAGGGCCTGCATATGGACGCGTAACTGATGCGTGCGACCCGTCTTGGGTGTCAGCCGCACGAAGGCGAACCGCTCCGTGCCAAACGCCAGGGCCTCCAGCACGTCGTAGCGCGTCGTAGCGGGCCGACCGCCCTTGGATTCCTTGCGAACGGCCTGTTTTTCGCGGACGTAGCGGTCACGCCCGATGGGCAGGTCGATCACATCGGAAAGCAGTTGCGGTACGCCGTGGGTGACGGCCAGGTAGGTTTTCTGGATTGTGCGATTCTCAAACTGTCTGGCCAGGCGCCAGTGGGCTTCGTCGCTGCGGGCCACCAGCATGATGCCGGTGGTGTTGCGGTCGAGGCGATGGAGAATGCCGGGGCGCCAGTTTCCACCCACCGTGCTCCACTTCTGAGCGTAATGCACCAGTGCGTTGACCAGCGTGCCCCGCCAGACGCCGCGTGCGGGGTGGACCATCAGATCGGCCGGTTTGTTCAGGGCCAGGAAATGTTCATCCTCGTAAATGATGTCCAAGGGTATGGGTTCGGGGACCAGCTCGCTGACGGGTTGCGGCGGCGCAACCATCTCAACGACATCCCCGGCCTTGGGGTGGTAGGAGGCCTTGACCGCACGGCCGTTGACGGTGACCAGCCCCTCCTCGATCAACCGCTGAACGCCGCTGCGCGACAGGTACGGCGCGCGATCGGTCAGGTACTGGTCGATGCGGCGAACCAGGTTCCTGCTGACGCGGAAGCGATAGTGCTCCAGATCCTCGTCTTCGACAACCAGGGGCTGCTCGTCGGCCTGAGGCAAATCGGGCGATGAGTTGGGACCGGAGTTGTCCGGGCCGGTGGGCATCACGGCGATTGGGTCGTGGGTGGGAGCGTAGCTTGGGCCTGGGTGGTGGCGGCCTGGGTGGTGGCGGGGGGGGCGTCGGCGACGGCCGGCGGCAACTTGAGGGTTTCCAGCAGGGCGGCCCGAACCTTGGCCTGCTCGCGGAGCGGTTCCGGGATAGCCACGTTCTGCATGATGGCGTTGTAATGCTGCCCGGCGGTCAGCCAGTGGTTCTCGGCCTGGCGGGTGTCGCCGGCCTCCGTCAGGGCGTAGGCGCGGTTCTCGGCGATGGCGGCCAGGCCGAAGTGGGCGGCGGCCAGAGAGATCGGGTCCTGCGAGAACTCGCCCACGACGGTCTGGAAGGCGATCTGCGACTGTTCCAGGTGCTGCTGGAGATGCGTATCCGGCCGAACGGACGGCGGCACGGCCGATCGCGGTGCATTGGCGACGGCCCAGTGGAAACGGCCCTTGACGACGTAGGCGCGGGCGCGGACGGTCGGGTCGTCGGTGCGGGACAGCGCCAGCCGGACCAGGTCCTCGGCCTGCTTGACGAGCGTGGGGTGGGGGTTGGTCTCGATCCTCAACAGGAACTCCTCGGCCAGGGCGAGGTCGGCGGCGGCCTTGGCGACGGCGACGCGCTTGGCGTTGATGCGGGTGAAGATGAAGACCACCAGGAGGATGAGCAGCAGGGCCCCCAGGACGAACTTGCCGCCATGCTGGCGGAAGAAGTCAGGGGCCTGGGCGAGCCGGCGGGCCAGGGCGTTCTCCTGCAGTTCGTGCCGACGTTCGGCTTTCATGGAAGGGGCAAGTCTAATGGGGCGGGAGGGGCAACGCAAACGGCGTTCAAGGCTGGGAGGTGGGCGGGTTGCCGCCGCTGCCGACCAGGAAGATGGAGTTCTTGCCGTCCTGCTGTTTGGCGCCGAAGACCAGGGCGCGGTCGGCCGCATCGACCAGTTCTTCCATGGTTCGACCGTTCCACGGATACACGGCCAGTCCGCCGCTGATGGTGAGCGTGCCCTTGCCGGCGGGCCCCAGACCGGGGAACTGCTGCGTGGCCATCAGCCTGCGGAAACGCTCGAGGATGGCGGTGACGTCTTGAGGGGGCTTGCCGGGGGTGGCCTGGACGGACGGGTTTTTGGGCTGTCGGGGGCCTTCCTTTTCCCAGAAGACGACGGCGAACTCATCGCCGCCGATGCGGGCCACCAGGTCGTGCTCGCGGGTGCAGCGCTTCATCAGGGCGGCGGTCTGCCGCAGGATCTCGTCGCCGACGGCATGGCCGTATTGGTCGTTGTACTTCTTGAAGTTGTCGATATCGAACAGAAGGACGGACACGGGGAAGCGCATCACGGCGGCCTTCTCGAGGATGCGGGACAGGAAGTGGCGGAAGTAGCGGCTGTTGTAGGCGCCGGTGAGTTCGTCGGTGATGGCGAGCCTCTGGAGCCGCGCCTGCCGCTGGCCCAGGGCGTGGACCCGCGAGACGAAAGCGGCCAGCCGCGCCAACAGATGGCGTGCGGCGGTGGGGTCCTGTTCGGAGGGCAGGTCCAGCACGAGCGTGCCCAGGTCCTCGCCCTGATCGCGCAGGGGATGGCAGACGAGCGTCATGCCCTCGGCGGGTTGGGGCGCGGCGGCACCGGCGGCCATCGCGGACAGCCGCATCTCCCCGGCAAGCCGCTGGTTGATTCGCTCGATCACGGCCGCAACGGGCGACTGGGGGTGATCGATCAGAACGTCCAGGAGCATCTCGGCCAGGGGCAGGCTGTGGAGAAGCGTCACGGAAGGCGCGACGACCGACGGCATCGCCGGCAGGTCATCCTCGGCGGGCTCGGCCGGGGCGATGCGCAGGAGGGGGCTGCCCAGAACCTGCTGCAGTTCGGCGGTGCTGGGCGGAGTGATCAGGTAGTCGTCGCATCCCAGTTGCAGCATGCGGCGGGCGGTGGTTTCGGTGGCGGGCGAGCCGAAGAGGACCAGCCGGGCTTCGGCGTCGGCCTGACGCAAGGTGTGCACGGCCGCCTCGGGCCGGTGAAGGATCGGTTCCAGCGATGCCAGGACGGTCGAGTATCGACCGGAGATCAGTTCGGCGATGCCGTCGAAGTAGGTGACCACGGAGGTGAGGCGTGCGGCCGGCACGGCGGCCAGCAGGGCCGACTCGACTTGCCGCTGCTGGTCGGCGATGAGCAGGACGTGCTGTTGGTTGGGTCGAACCATGGCGGGCATCAGCCTTCCTGTGGGACCGGGCCGGTGCGGGTGGGGGGTGAATCCTGCAGCAGCGCGCGAAGTTCCTCGGCGGTAAGGACGGCTTCACTGGGGGCCGGTTCGGCCGGCGGGCTCTGGCGGGCCGGCGGAGACTCGGGGACGGCGGCGGGCCGGGTTGATTCGGGCGGAAGGGTCTGGGCCAGGGCCGCACTGGTGGCGAAGGGGTGGAGGCCCTCGTCGGAGAGCAGTCCGTCGGCGCCGGCGCGGTTGGCCTCGGCCAGGGCGGCGGCGCGTCCATCGGTCTGCGTGAGCCAGATTTCCACGTGGGGAAAGCGACGCTTGACTGCGGCGATGATCTGCAGTTCGTCGCGATAGAGGCCGGCGAGGCTCAGCACCAGGCTGCGATAGGCCAGGGGCCGGCGACAGAGTTCCAGCATCGCGGCATAGGGGTCGTCGGCCTCGGCGCACTGGAACCCGAGCTGCGCGAGGACGGGCAGAGCGGCAGAGCGGCTGGTCGCGTTGCCCACGACAAGCGCTCTACCGCGGGGTCGCGGAAAAGGCACGGTTGCGCCGGACATCAAGGCGACATTCCCAAATGCGGTGGAGGCCCCCGTTCGCTGCACGGAGCTGACGCTGGAGGCCCGGAGCAACCCAATCATACCTCAGGAGCACGGCGAAGCAATTGCAGGTCGAGGACTTCCGGCGCGGCAGGCGGCCGCGTTCGAGGGGTTGGCAGCGTGAGCCCCCCCACGGCGCAGCGGCAACGGCGCGGGCGGAGGAAGGGGGGGCAGACCGTGCGGGATGTGCCGGGGCACGCTTGATTCCCTCCGGCTCAGCCGATAACTTTACGCGACTTGGCAAGGGGGTAAGAGGTTGTGCAGCGGGGAGTCTTTTTTTGGAGATGGTGGACATGGCGACTTTGAAGGTTGGTATCAACGGGTTCGGTCGTATCGGCAGGCTCGTGTTCCGCGCCGCCGTGCAAAACCCCAACATCGAGTTCGTGGGCATCAACGACCTGGTGCCGCCCGACAACCTGGCGTATCTGCTGAAGCACGATTCCACGCACGGGCGGTTCAAGGGCAGCGTCGAGGCGAAGGAAGACGGCATCGTGGTCAACGGCAAGTTCATCGCCTGCTGTGCGATCAAGAACCCTGCGGAGTTGCCGTGGGCGAAGGTGGGCGCGCAGTACGTGGTGGAGTCCACGGGCCTGTTCACGGACTACGCGGGGGCGGAAAACCACCTCAAGGCCGGCGCCAAGCGGGTGGTGATCTCGGCCCCCACCAAGGACCCGGACAAGGTTCCCACGCTGCTGATGGGGGTGAACCACACGAAGTTCGACCCGGCGAAGGACAAGATCGTTTCCAACGCCTCCTGTACGACCAACTGTCTTGCACCCGTGGCCAAGGTGATCCAGGACAACTTCGGTCTGGCCGAGGGGCTGATGACGACGGTGCACGCGATGACGGCGACGCAGCCGACGGTGGACGGCCCCAGCAAGAAGGATTGGCGCGGGGGGCGCGGGGCGGCGCAGAACATCATCCCCGCCTCGACGGGGGCGGCCAAGGCGGTGACGCTGGTGCTGCCGGAACTGAAGGGCAAACTGACGGGCATGGCGTTCCGCGTGCCGACGGCCAATGTGTCGGTGGTGGATTTGACGTTCCGGACGAGCAAGGCGACCAGCTACAAGGAAATCTGCGCGGCGATGAAGAGGGCCAGCGAGGGCGAGCTGAAAAATATCCTGGGGTACACGGAGGAGGAGGTCGTCTCCAGCGACTTCATCGGCGACAGCCGCTCGAGCATTTTCGATGCCAAGGCGGGCATCGAGCTGAACGCGAACTTCTTCAAGGTCGTGTCGTGGTACGACAACGAGTGGGGCTACAGTTGCCGCGTGGTGGACCTGATGTTGGCCATGGCCAAGAAGGAAGGGCTGCTGTAAGGAGAAGTTGGGAGTTGGGGGTTGAGAGTGGGGAGTTTGCGGTCTGATTCGCTCTCGACTCCCAACTCGCAACTGACGGAGGCTTTGCGTGATTCGAGTCGCCCTGGTCGGGGCGGGCGGGATGGCCCGCCATTACCGCGGTGTGTATGCCCGCCTGCCGCAGGTGCGGTGGGTGCTGGCGGTGGATGTCAATGCGCAGGAGCTGGCGGCCTGCAAGGAACTGGGTGTCGCCCGCACCAGCACCCGCTTTGAGGATGCCCTGGCGGACGACATCGACATGGTGGACATTTCCACCCCCAACCACCTGCACGAGCCGCAGGCCGTGGCGGCCCTGAAGGCCGGAAAGCATGTGCTGTTGCAGAAGCCGATGGCCAACACGCTGGAGGCGGCGGACCGCATTCTGGACGCGGCGGCGACCTCGCGGGGCACGCTGGGGATGTTCATGAGCAGCTACGGCAATCCCGCGGTGTGGAGCATCCGGCGGATGATCCAGAGCGGAGCGCTGGGGCAGATCCAGAGCGTCCGGGCCCGCGACGCCCATCGCGGGGGCTACTTCGCCGAGAAGGGCCAGGACAAATGGAGGTCCAGTCGCCAGAAGACCGGCGGCGGCAGTTTCATCCAGCTATCCATCCACGCGGTGAATCTGCTGCAGTGGTGGCTGGACAGCCGGATCGGGGAGGTGTCGGCCTACTGCGACAACCGCTTCTGCCCGAACATCGGGGGGGACGATGTGACGGTGGCCATCGCGCGGTTCGACTGTGGAGTGTTGGGAACGCTGGACAGCGGCTACGCCAGCGACGGACAGTCGCGCGAGGTGTACGGCACGGCGGGGCACGTGCGGCTCCTGGACGGCGATGCGATTTTGCAGATCTGCCTGGACGAGCCGTACGAAGATGACCTGATCCGCTACACGACGCCCGGGGAGCCCGCGCAGTTCACGATGGTTCGCCGCCGGCATGACGATGTGCAGAATCCGTACAATCAGCACCGATGCTTCATCGAGGCCCTGGAGGAAGGCCGGCCGCCCCACATGAGCGGGGAGGCCGGCCGGCAGGACCTGGCGGTGATCATGGCGGCGTACGAATCGGCCGAGCGTGGCGGGACGGTGCGGGTGCGGGCCCGCGCGGCGACCAGGCCGGCGGCAGCGCCCGCGTGAAAGGCGGAGCGGACCGTCCTAGGATTGCCGCAAGGGCGGTTGGCCGCATCGCCCCGGCCGCAAGCGACGGGGCCGTCTTGCGGGCGGGACCCGTTCGGCTGGACGGCACACGAACATGAACTTGGACCTAGGCAGGATGCTCACCAGGGTCTTCGGCAGCCGCAACGAGCGGTTGCTGAAGCGCTATCGGGCCATCGTGCAGCGGATCAACGCGCTGGAGGAGAAGGTGCGGCCGATGTCCGACGAGGCGCTGCGGGCGCGGACGCAGGAACTGCGTCAGGGCCTGGCCGCCGGCAAGCTGCGCCCGGCAGAAGTGCTGCCCGAGGCGTTTGCGATCATGCGCGAGTCGATGGACCGTCATATCGGCATCCGCGCGATTTTCAACCCGGAGGAGAATTTCAACCCGGACCTGTACAGCAAGGAGCAGTTTCCCGACGAGGCCTATGCGCTGTACGACCAGGTCGAGCAGCGGATGATCCAGACGGGCGAATCGTGGCAGCAGGTGGCCATTCCGGCGGCGCTGTACGAGGCGGTGCGAAAGCTGTTTCCCGAGTCGCGTCCGCCGTTCCGGGCGCGGTGCTTCGACGTGCAGCTGATCGGGGGCATCGTGCTGTACGAGGGGAAGATCGCGGAGATGGCCACGGGCGAGGGAAAGACGTTCGTGGCGCCGCTGGCGTGTTTCATGAAGGTGCTGGAGGGGATGCACTGCCACGTGGTGACGGTCAACGACTACCTGGTGCGTCGGGACGCCAACTGGGTGAAGCCGGCGTTCGAGAATCTGGGGATCACGGTGGGGTTCATCCAGAGCGACATGGAGCCGGGAGGCGAGTTGCGACGGCGGATGTACGAGTGCGACATCACCTACGGCACCAACAGCGAGTTCGGGTTCGACTACCTGCGCGACAACATGAAGGAGCGGCTGGACCTGCAGGTGCAGGGGAAGCTGGAGTACGCGATCGTGGACGAGGTGGACTCGATCCTGATCGACGAAGCGCGCACGCCGCTGATCATCAGCGGCGCCGCCCACGACGACGCGCCCAAGTATCGACAGGCCGATGCCGTCGCCCGCAAGCTCATCGAGCTGAACCGCCCGTATGACGAGGCGCAGAAGGCGGTGGACGCGGCCAAGCGGGCCATCAAGGCCGCGGAGGGCGATGCCGAAAAGGCCAAGACTCGCGAGGAGAAGGAGGCCGCGCGCGCGCGGCGGGAGGCGGCGGAGAAGCAGCTGCAGGAGGCGGAGGCGCGCAAGAAGGGGCTGGTGCAGTACTACGAGGTGGAGCTGGACCGCAAGAGCGTGCAGATGACCCACGAGGGGATCGCCGCGGCGCAGGAGGCGGCCGGGGTGGGCAGCTTCTACGTGGGCAACAACATGGAGTGGCCGCACCTGATGGAGCAGGCCCTGCGGGCGCACGTGGCCTACGAGCGGGACAAGGACTACGTGGTGGAGCGCGGGCAGCACGGGGTGATGGAGGTGGTGATCGTCGATGAGTTCACGGGGCGGAAGATGATCGGCCGGCAGTGGTCGGACGGGCTGCACCAGGCGGTGGAGGCCAAGGAGCGCGTGCCGATCAAGCAGGAGACGCAGACGCTGGCGACGATCACGCTGCAGAACTTCTTCAAGCTCTACCGGCAGATCGCCGGCATGACGGGCACGGCGCAGACCGAGGCGGAGGAGTTCATGAAGATCTACCGGCTGGAGGTGGTGACGATCCCCACGAACCGGCCGTGCATCCGCCACGACTTCGAGGACCGGGTCTATCGCACCGAGAAGGAGAAATGGGAGGCGATCCTCGAGGAGATCAAGACGTACTCGGATGCGGGTCGGCCGGTGCTGGTGGGCACGACCAGCGTGGAGAAGAGCGAGATGCTCTCGCAGATGCTCAAGCGCAAGTACGGCATCGAGCACGAGGTGCTCAACGCCAAGCAGCACGAGCGGGAGGCGATGATCGTGGCCAAGGCCGGCCATCAGCATCGCAACGCCCACGGGGAACTGGTGGGGAACGTGACGATCGCCACGAACATGGCGGGGCGCGGCACGGACATCAAGCTGGCGCCGGAGACGATCTTCGACGTGGAACCGGCGGGGAAGGAGGCAGGGCGTTGGGTGGCGGTGCAGCGCGGCACGGGGCGGCGCATCGAGTTCGAGAACACGACGGATTCGCCGTTCTACGTGCATGAGGACGAGAGGGTGGCGGGCGGGCTGCACGTGATCGGCACGGAGCGGCACACGGCGCGCCGCATCGACAACCAGCTGCGGGGGCGGAGCGGCCGCCAGGGCGATCCGGGCTCCAGCCGCTTCTACGTGTCGCTGCAGGATGAGCTGATGCAGATGTTCGCCGGGGAGTGGACGATCAAGGTGCTGGGCTGGCTGGGCATGGAAGAGGGGATGGCGATCGAGGACAAGCGGATCACCAAGGGGATTCTGCGGGCGCAGAAGAAGGTGGAGGAGCGGAACTTCCTGGCCCGCAAGAACCTGCTGGAATACGACGAGGTGATGGACTACCAGCGCACCGTGTTCTACGGGATGCGCCAGCGGGTGCTGGAGGGGCGGGACATCGGGCAGATCATCTGGGGGATGATCGGCCAGAGCATCGAGGACGCGGTTCGCAAGTACATCGAGGAGGACTATGTTGCGGCGTGCGTGTGCGAGTGGGTGAGGACGAACTTCGAGGTGAACATCGAGCCGCAGGACATCCGGGGCCTGCGGTCGCTGACGGATCTGGAGGACTACATCAAGAACCAGGCCCGCAACGAGGCCGCCACGAGCATCAGCGCCACGCTGGGGGAGTTCATGGGGGAGGACCCGGAGGATCCGTCGGCATGGGACACGCGGGGGCTGTCGGCCTGGGCGATGAGCCGATTCCAGGTGAGCCTGCCGCAGAACCAGATCCGCAAGATGGACGCCAGGGAACTGGAGGAGCGGCTGATCCAGGCGGCCATCGAGCAGATCGACCGCCGCGACTGCGCCGCCCTGACGCGGTTTCTGGAGCCGCGTTTCGCGGAGAAGTCGCTGGCGAACTGGGCGCTGGAGAAGTTCGGGGTGGCGGTGGCGCCCGAGGAGATGATCGCCGACGAGCAGCGCAACATCCGCAAGCCCGCGGAGGAGATCGTCGCGCTGATCGAGGAGCGGGCGCGGGCCGCGTACGGCCGGCGCGAGATCGAGTACCCGGTGGATCACGTACTGGGCTACGTCTTCGGCGGGGACGGTGCGGCGGACAACCCGTACGCGGCGGACATGGTGCGGGGCTGGGCGCGGATGAAGTACGGCGTGGACCTGCCGCTGGACCATGTGCGGTCGCTGACGGTGCGGCAGTTGCGCGACGAGCTGATCGGCTACCAGGAGCAGTTCATGCGGGACGGGCGCCTGGAGGAGGAGATCGATCGGTTCCTGTCGGCCGAGGCGCCGCCGGAGACGATCCTGCAGGTGATCAACGGCCGGTTCGGGCTGCAACTGAAGCTGCCGGATGTGGCGTGCGGCAACGGCCAGGCGAAGGCGGGTCTGGACCGCGAGGCGCTGCTGCGGCATGCGCGGGGGTTCTTCCGGCGCGAACTGACGGAGCTGGAGCAGTTCGTGCTGATCCATATCCTGGACCAGAGCTGGAAGGACCATCTGTACGCGATGGACATGCTCAAGGCCGGGGTGGGCCTGCAGGGTTTCGCCGAGCGGGACCCTCGCGTGGTGTACAAGCGAGAGGGGTACAAGCTCTTCGAGGCGATGATGGAGGGCGTCCGCGACAAGGTGACGAACCTGATTTTCCGGGCCCGCATCGTCGGGCAGGTGTCGGCCGCCAGCGCGTACAACGTGACGGCCGCCACCCACGAGCCGATCGAGGGGTACGGCGTGAAGGAGAACCTGGCGGCGACGGGCGGCCCGCCGGCCGCAGCGCAGACCGCCCAGCAGGCGGGTGACTCGACGGCGGCCAGGACCCGGCCGATCGTGCGGGAGCAGCCCAAGATCGGACGCAACGACCCGTGCCCCTGCGGAAGCGGCAAGAAATACAAGAAGTGCTGCGGAGCGAGGTCCGGGTGAGCCAGCGGTCGCCGCGGTGAGGTGGCGCGACTAGAATGCTTGGCGCGCGGCCGCGGCGTTGACTGCGGCGACGCAAAGAGATTGTCGGGAGCAAGAGAATGTCGGTGGTGAACCAGGCGAACGAAGCCCAGGCGGCCGTCACGACAGGGGCCCAGGCCCCGGTGATGCTCGCCCGGCTGCGGATGATGATGCTGATCCGCCGGTTCGAGGAGCGCACGTATCAGGAATACACCAAGCCGGGGCAGCGGATCGGCGGGTTCTGCCATCTCTACAGCGGGCAGGAAGCGGTGGCGGTGGGGGTGGCGGCGGTTTTCCAGAAGGGGCGGGATTACCTGATCAACGCCTACCGCGATCACGGGCACTCCCTGGCGCTGGGAATGGATCCGCGAGCCGCCATGGCCGAACTGTTCGGGCGGTCCACGGGCTGCTCGAAGGGCAAAGGCGGCTCGATGCACTACTTCCAGGTGGAAGTGGGCAACATGGGCGGGCACGGAATTGTCGGCGGGCAGATCCCGCTGGGCACCGGGCTGGCGTTTGCCTGCCGTTACCGCAAGAACGGCGGCGTGGCCTTCACGCTGTTTGGCGACGGGGCGCTGAACCAGGGTTCGTTTGCCGAGTCGATGAACCTGGCGAGCCTCTGGAAACTGCCGTGTCTGTTCATCTGCGAGAACAACGGCATGGCGATGGGCACGCAGGTGCATCGCTCCAGCGCCGAAGCGGATCTGGCCCGGCGGGGCATGGGGTTCGCCATGCCGTGCCGCAACGTGAACGGCAACGTGCTGGACGAGGTGATCGAGGCGCTGGGCGAGGCGTGTGATCGGGCCAGGTCCGGGCAAGGGCCCAGCTACCTGGTGATGAACACGTACCGCTTCCGCGGCCATTCGATGTCGGACCCCCTGAAGTATCGCACGCGGGATGAGCTGGAGCGGGCCAAGCAGCAGGACCCGATCGTGCTGTATCGTGAGAAGCTGCGCAAGCAGGGCATCGTCAACGACGAGATGCTGGAGGATATGGAGCAGCAGATCGCGGCGATCGTGGACGAGGCGGTGCAGTTTGCCAACGCCAGCCCGCATCCGGAGCCACAGGAGCTGTTCACGGATGTGCTGGCCGAACAATACCCGCTGTCGAAGGGTGATGTATGAGTGGTTATTGATGGGCCGTGATTGAAGGATCGCGGCCGGCGAAGCCGGCCCTACAGGCTACGGACTACTGGCTACCGACTACTTCTTCTGCCATGCCAACGATTCAGTTCCGAGAGGCTCTCCGCCAGGCGATGTGGGAGGAGATGGAGCGCGACCCGACCGTTTTTCTGATGGGGGAGGAGGTCGGCGAATACCAGGGCGCCTACAAGGTGTCCGAGGGAATGCTGGCGCACTTCGGGCCCGGCCGCGTGCTGGACACGCCCATCAGCGAGACGGCGTTTTCGGGGCTGGGCATCGGCGCCGCGATGGCGGGCCTGCGGCCGATCGTGGAGTTCATGAGCTGGAGCTTCTCGCTGGTGTGCTTCGACCAGCTGATGAACAACGCCGCCAACGTGCGCTACATGTCGGGCGGACAGTTGAAGGTGCCGATCGTCTTTCGGGGCGGCAACGGCATCGCCCACCAGCTGGGCGCCACCCACAGCCACCGCGTGGACGCGCTGTACAGCCGCGTGCCGGGGCTGGTGGTGGTGGCGCCCTCGACCCCCTACGACGCCAAGGGCCTGCTCAAGACCGCCATCCGCTGCGACGACCCGGTGATCTTCCTGGAGTCGGAGGTGATGCTGTCGGACCGCGGCGAGGTGCCCGCCGAGCCCTACACGCTGCCGCTGGGCGTGGCGGATGTGAAGCGGCCGGGTCGCGATGTCACGCTGGTCTGCTGGTCGAAGATGGTGAAGCTGTGTCTGAAAGCGGCCGAGGAACTTGCCGCCGCGGGCCTCGACGCCGAGGTGATCGACCTTCGCACGCTGCGTCCGCTGGACGAGGGCACGCTGGCCGCGTCGATCGCCAGAACGCACCGCTGCGTGGTGGTGGACGAGGACTGGCCGTATTGCGGCATGGGCGCGGGGATCGTCGAGCGGCTGTACGCGCGGGTGTTCGATGAGCTGGATGCGCCCATCCGTCGCGTCTGCTGCGAGGATGTTCCGGTTCCCTACAGCCACTACCTGGAGGCGCGGATGCAGCCGAGCGTCGAGAAGGTTGTCGCGGCCGTCAAGGAAATCTGTTACGTGTGAGGGAACGTCATGTCCGCGACAATCACGATGCCGCAGCTGAGCGACACGATGGTCGAGGGGACGGTCGTCAAGTGGCACCGCAAGGAAGGCGATGCGGTCAAGGCCAACGAGGAGATCGCCGACATCGAGACCGACAAGGCCACGATGCCGCTGGAGGTTTTCGAGGCGGGAGTGCTTGCCCACATCGCGGCCGGCGAGGGGCAGAAGGTCAAGGTGGGCGAGGTGATCGCGGTGATCGCTACCGCCGGCGAGGATCCGGCCGCCGTCAAGAAACAGGCGATGAACGGCAAGGCCCCTGCCGCGGAGCAGACTCCTTCGCCGGCGGCGCCAGTCGGCCCGCCGGCCCCGCCGGCCGCTGCGGCCCCGGCGCCCGCGCCCGCCGGGGCAAGTTCGCAGCGCATCCGCATCTCGCCTCTGGCCCGCCGCATCGCCGCCGAAAAGGGCATCGACCCCAGCCGGATCCGGGGGACCGGCCCCGGCGGGCGGATTGTCGAGCGGGATGTGAGGTCCTACAGCGGCGCGCCGCCGCGTCCGTCGGCGGGCCCGGTGCCGGCGACAGTCTCCGCCATCGAGCCCGGCCAGACGCAGGTGGTGGCGATGAGCAAGATGCGGTCGGCCATCGCCGCAGCGCTGCAGCGGTCCAAGCAGCTGATTCCGCATTTCTACGAGACCATCGACATCGAGATGGACGCGGTGCTGCGTCTGCGCCAGAAGCTCAACCAGCGGCTGGAGAAGCAGGGCGTGAAGCTATCGATCTCGGACTTCGTGAACAAGGCCGTGGCGACGGCGCTGCTGGAGCACCCCGCCCTCAACGCCCGTTTCAATGCCGAGGCGGGGCAGATCACGCGGTACGGCGATGTGAACCTGGGGATCGCCACGGCCATCCCCGACGGGCTGATCGTGCCGGTGCTGCGGGGATTCAACCGCCTGAGCCTGGTAGAGATCCGCCAGCGCACGGCCGACCTGGTCGAGCGGGCAAGAGCGCAGCGGCTGAAGCGCGAGGAACAGACCGAGGCGACGTTCACGGTCTCGACGCTGGGTGCGGCGGGCGTGCGGGAGTTTTCGGCGATCATCAACCCGCCGGAGGTGGCGATCCTGGCCGTGGGCGCAGTGGAGGCTCGCGCGGTGGTGCGCGACGGGCAGGTGGTGGCGCGGACGATGATGACCGTGACGCTCTCGGCGGACCACCGCGCGGTCGATGGGGCGGCGGCGGCGGAGTTTCTGGTGACGCTCAAGTCGCTGCTGGAAGACCCGGCGCTGATGCTGATGTGACCTACATGAGGAGCATGCAGACGAGGGCCGGCGCGAACGAGGTAAACCCCAACGCCGCAACCATGCTTGCCACGCAGACGAACCCAACAACCGTATAGTCCCTCCAACGCCACGCGAGGACGGCCGCTGCTGCCCCCGTGATAGAGATGCCCGACGCGCAGAACATTACCCCCACCTCGTCCGGTCCGAGTCCGGTCAGGGCCATGTGAATCATCGGCGAAATAAGGACGAGACTCACGAACGCCGTGAGCAGGTATGCCATCCCCAGCACCACGCGTTGCGTGCGAGAACTGCGCTGCCCGCAGTTGCGAGCGAAAGGGAGCTTCTGCATCGGCGCAACCTACCGTCCCAGTAACAGGAGGCACACGAAGCCGGGCGAAAATGAGGCCACCCCCAATGCGGCCACGACGCCCAGCAGACACAAAAAACCGATGGATGAGAAGTCCTTCCAGCGGCTAGCGGCGATTAACGCCGCGAGCCCTGTAAGGAGGTTACCGCCCAAGTAGAAAATCCAGTCGCCATCGTAGGGACCACGACCAAAGAATGCCCCGTGTATGACTTGGCCGACGAGGACAGCGCTGACAAACGCGGCAACCAAGTATGCCAACCACAGGAACACGAACTGAGGCCACGAAGCTGTTGGCGCGCGACGCTGACCATATGGAAGCGGATGCATGGGAGAGGTCTTCGACTATGGGTCCCGTACCGGCCAGGGATACTCTTTCCTAAAGGCACTCAGGAAACCCGTTCTTATGTTCGTGTCGGGCGTGAAGTACTTGAACGGGTCGATGTACATCGCCGGCAGGGGATTGTTGTCCTTTGGAAGCACCCCAAGCACGTTATGGTTTCGAATTCCTGTGGAGAAGATCCCAAAGTTCCACTTGGACCCACCAACAGTGACCAAATCCCAGAACTGAGGCCGGAAATGATTCGCCAGATACCTGCGGAGCGCCTGCCACTGTTCGTAGCATTGATAGCCGGGCGCCCAATTCGGCGAGTTGTAGTTCCAGTTGGACGCCGCGGCCGCCATCTCCTGGAACTCCACCTTTGCCGCGAAATCCTCGAACGTCTGCCCTTGTACGCCGCGCACCCCCCAGAGGACACCGTAGCGGCTGAGGCGCTGCTCTGGCGTTTCACGATCAAGCCCCTGGAAGTCCGCGGGCGGGGTCCCCCAGAAGGTGGCAGGATCGATGTCCCCCTTCGGGGTGCGCTGCACCTCGCTCAGACCCGGCGCTCGGAAACCCAGATACTCGACAAACACGCCGCCGCAATCCCAATCGCCCGTGAGTCGGATCTGCGACTCCGCTTGGCCATCCGGGATAAGCACTGCCCCGTCGCCGAGGTGGTTTACGCCGCTGACGGTGAACTCCATTTCGGCGGCTGGGTGAAAGGCAAGAAACACGATGACAGTTCCGTCGATCCCGCCGGGAAGAGCGGACGTGCGGCGAACGGTGATCACTCCTTCCTCGGGACTTCCGCTCTCCCAGCCCGTCATCTCGATTTCGACCGGTGACTTCATCTGGAATACTAGCGCGTTCGACTAATAGACGTTGGTCTGCGTGGTGAGTCGCAGAACTGCGGTAACCTTCTCCAGTGAGTAGTACTGGTGCAACTCCAACAGATTCCCAGCCAGCCACTGCACCGGGTCCGCCACGCCGTTGTTGTCAGCATCGACAAGGACGTAGTCGATGGATTGCGCGCCATCGCCCCAGAGGATGCGGTAAGTGTCCCCCGGCTGAGCCTGTTCGCATTGAAACTCGATGAGTGCTTCCTCGTCGCTCAGAAACAACCCGACAGGTTGCCCTTCGATCTGCGGGAACGTGGAATCGTCGGAAAAGACCTGAAACTGGGCGCGCTGAACCGATATCAGCTTCTCATCCGGAGTCACGTCACTGGGCTCCTCCCCCGGTTCCAGGAGGTACGCGCGGATGGTTGCCTGTTCCATTTCGTCTTCGTAGAAATGGACGACCTGCGCCTGCGTGGCGGGCAGTTCCTGACAGTCAAAGCCGTCCCCCCAGTCGATGACCCAGTGAGTGGCTACCTCGTCGGAACCGTAGAGATCCAGGATGTGAGGGCTGTCAACCACGGCCACGGGCGCGCCGACCACGCCCCCAGCCGCCAAAGACAACATCCGGCGCGCTTCCAGTTGCTCAACGGGCCAAGAGTGAGAAGCCATGGGTCGTCCTTCAGAACTGCGGTGCCTTGCCCCCGCCCAGTCGGTTCGCCTTCCCCATCAACCAGATTACGGCGATCACTTCTCCCGTCAAGGTGTTGGGGATTGGCCCTGTCGCCATTATCATGTGCCGACGCTTAACGGAGCAGAACATGGCTTCTGAGAACACCGCGCCCGCGACCGCCCAAGCAACCGCTCCCCGAGCCCGAACAGTGGCCGACGCCGCCCGCAAGGTGTACAACTTCGACCTGGTGGTGATCGGCGGCGGGCCGGGGGGGTATGCCGCGGCCATCCGTGCCGGACAGCTCAAGAAGCGCGTCCTGTGCATCGAGAAGGAGAACCTGGGCGGCACGTGCCTGAACTGGGGGTGCATTCCCACCAAGGCGCTGCTGGAGGATGGGGCGTTCGTGCGCCGCCTGCGAACCGAGGCCGAGCACCGCGGCGTGCGATTCGAGAACCTGCAGGTGGATTTCCCGAAGATCATCGCCCGCAGCCGGATGATCGCCGAGCGGCTGAAGAACGGCGTGGCGCACCTGCTGCGCAAATACGAGGTCAAGCACGAGCAGGCCACGGGCGTGCTGCTTGGGCCGCATCGCGTGCGGATCGACGGCAAGGACGCCAGCCGCGAGGTGACGGCCGACCACATCATCCTGGCGGCGGGGGCGTCGGCCACGCAGGTGCCCGGGATGGAGTTTGACGGCAAGCGGGTGATCAGCTCGCGCGAGGCGATGACGCTGCCCGCCCAGCCCCGGCGTCTGACGATCGTGGGCGCGGGGGCCATCGGGTGCGAGTTTGCCGACTTCTACAGCGCCCTGGGCACCGAGGTGACGCTGATCGAGATGCTGCCGCACATCCTGCCCAACGAGGATGAGGATGTGTCGATCATGCTCGAGCGGATCTTCAGCAAGCGCGGGATGAAGGTGATGACCCGGACCAGGGTCGAGAAGCTGGAGAGGTTCGATGCCGGCGTGCGCCTGACGCTCTGGGGCGAAAACGCGCAGACGATCGAGGCCGACCTGGTGCTGGTGGCGGCGGGCGTGACCGGCAACACCGACGGCCTGGCCGCGCCCAACGCCGGGCTGGCCATCGAGCGCAAGCGGGTGAAGGTGGACCCGGTCTATCGCACCAACCTGGAGAACGTCTGGGCGGTGGGCGATGTGATTGCGATCCAGTGGCCGGAATCGGCCGGCATGGCCGGCTACCGCCACCCGGACCTGGCGCACGTGGCGCACCACGAGGCGGTCAACTGCGTCGAGCGGATTTTCGGCGTCTCCGACCACGCCATTGATTACAGGCAGATTCCGGCGTGCACCTACTCGCACCCGCAGGTGGCCAGTATGGGGCTCACCGAGAAGAAGCTCCGCGAGCAGGGCCGCAAGATCAAGATCGGCAAGTTTCCCTTCAGCGCCAGCGGCCGGGCCCTGGCGGCCGGCGAGACCGACGGGTTCGTGAAGCTCATTTTCGACGCTCAGTACGGCGAGCTGCTGGGCGTGCACATGATCGGCGAGAACGTGACCGAGCTGCTGGCCGAAATGGTGCTGGCCCGCAAGCTGGAAGCCACGGAGGCCGAGATCATCGAGGCCATGCACCCGCATCCGACGATGTCCGAGGCGTTGATGGAAGCGGCCGGCGCGGCGGATGGGAGGGCGATCCACCTTTGAGCGGTGGCGCGGACGGCTCGTCCGTGCCCTCGGCCTGGGTGCGAGCCGTTACTGGACCACCGGAAGACCGGTACTGCCCTTCACACGGATTCGTCCCCAACCGCTGCCAAGCTCTCCGATGGGGTCCGGCGGGACCACGTCCACCTTCTTTTCGCCCAGTTTCGCCTCGCCGCGCTCGACGCGCTTCTGGAAGGCCCTGCACTCGCGCAGCAGCGCATCGAGGATCTGCTCCTCGGGCACGTTGGCGACTTTCTCGCCCTGCACGTAGATGATGCCGCGGCGGTCGCCGGCGAAAACCGCCACATCCGCCCCCTCGCATTCGCCCGGGCCGTTGACCACGCACCCCATGACCGCGACCTTGATGGGCAGGTGGATTTCCTCGGCCAGTTTCCGGCGCACGTCCTGCACGAGCGTGAAAAGGTCCACCTGGATTCGGCCGCAGGTCGGGCAGGCGATCAGTTCGGCGCCCGTGCGGCGGCGCAGGCCCAGCACGTACAGCAGTTCCAGTCCATCCTGCACTTCGTACAGGGGGTCGGAGGCGTAGCTGATGCGGATGGTGTCGCCGATGCCGCAGGCCAGAAGGTGTCCCAGGGGCACGACGCTGCGGATGGCGCCCGTCTCGCGGGGTCCGGCGTGGGTCACGCCAAGGTGCAGCGGGTAGTCGAATCGGCGGCTGATCTCGGTGTACGCATCGATCACCAGCAGCGGGTCGATGCTCTTGGCGCTGATCACGATGTCGTGGAAGTCCTCGGCCTGGAAGATCTCCAGATACTCCTCCAGCTTGGTGATCATGATCGCCAGCAGGTGGCCGTGCTTCTGGTCGGAAAACACTCCGCCCAGCTCCTTGAGGCGTTTGTGCTTGTCCTTGCGCTCGATGATCGAGCCTTCATTGACGCCGACGCGAATGGGAACTTTGCGGGCCTTGCACGCCTGGATCACATCGCGCACCTGCGAGCGGTCGGCGATGTTGCCCGGGTTCAGGCGAATCTTGTGCACGCCGGCCTCGATGGCCTCCAGCGCCCGCTGAAAATGGAAATGCACATCCGCCACGATCGGGACGCTGACGCGCGGCAGGATTTCGGCCAGAGCCGCCGTGTCCTTCTTCTCCGGCACGGCCACCCGCACCAGGTCCGCCCCGGCCGCCGCAAGCTTCTGTATTTCGGCGACGCACTTGTCGATTTCGTGGGTGTGGCCGGAGGTCATGGTCTGCACCGATACGGGCGCATCGCCGCCGATGGCCACCAGGCCGTGCTGCGGGTCGCCCACGAGCAGTTTGCGGGTCTTGCGTCGCTGGATCATGGATTCGCCGGTTTACCCAAGGTCTCGGCCGATAGTAAGATTCGGTCCCGGCAAGATCAAACGCCCGGCCTAACGGCGGCCCAAGGCGGCTGTCTGACCAGAGGGAGGCGTGGGCATTGCACATGAAGGTGGCGCTTTTCATCGTGCTGCTCGTGACGTGGCCGGCGATCCTGGTGGCGCAGGACACCCGCGCCCAGATTGCGGCGGCCACGGACCAGGCCGTGGAATCGCTGCGTCAACAGGTGTGGTCGCTGCCGGCCGGGCCCGGGATGACGGTGGGTCGGTTCATTGAGCTGAGCAACTCGCAGCAGCGGCTTCTGGACGGTCTGCGAAGCGCCGGCCGGGTGGGCGGCCCGCGGTGGTTGGACAACGCCACATGCCAGGTCGAACTGGAGTTGCCCGCATCGCGGGTGATCCAGGTGCTTCGCCTGGTTGCGCTGGGCGATCCCCCCGAGGCGCCGGCCACGGCCGAGCAGATTGCCCAGGCCACCGGCCCGTGGAGGAACCGCGTGTTCAGGGCTGTGGGCACGAGTGTATCGGCCGGCGCGTTGGGGGACCTGCGTCCGCGGGTGGAGAGTGCCGCGTGGCGGGGCGTGAGCGATGAAAGTCGCAGGTCGGCCTTGCGGGCTGCGCAGCAGGATGCGGCGCGCCGAGTGCTGGAGAGCGTGGGGGGCGTATCGCTGACGGCCACGCAGACCGTGGCAGGCGCGTTGGCCGAGAAGGACCGCCGCCAGGCCTTGTTGCGATGGCTGGAAGAGCGGCCGGTGACGGGCGTGTCGTTCCGCGAGGATCTGGAAGTGGAGGTGGCCATCGCGGTGCAGGCGGCAGAGCTGGGCGGCGAGATCGCCAGAATCTGCGGGCTGGCATTGGACGAGCGGTCGCAGCGTCAGTTGGCCGGTGCCTTGGCGGCGGTGATGGCCTGGCCGGTGGGCCGGGCGGCCGCCAGCAGAACCACCGCGGAATCCGAGCCGGTGGGCGTGGTGCAACTGCCGGCGGCGGCCCCGGAATGGGCCCGAATGCCGCTGGATGCCAGCGGGGAGGCGGCTGCGGCGGAGACGAAACTGCGAGCGGCGATGCAGGCCGAGCAGCGGGCACGGGAGGCGCTCCGGCGGCAGGTGGAGGCCTTGCGTCTCAACGGGCTGACGGTGGGCCAGGCGGCGGAAAAGGACGGGTCCATTGCCCGCGGCATGTCGCGTGCCATCGAGGAGGCGAAGGCCACGCGAACGGAGTACAGGCCCGACGGGGCGGCGTCGGTGCGCGTGCGTCTGGACGGGCGGACGGTGTGGGAACAGATCCGACGGGAGCGGTGAGGGGACAATAGATACGGGCAGTCGGCGTTAGGAGATGGATGGACGAGGTCGCGAAACGCCGCCGTCGCGGCACGTTCCTTACGGCCGCTGTGGACGCGGCCAGCCAGGCGGCGGAGGAAGGCAGGTTGTCCATGTTGCGTGTTCCAGGATGGTTATTGGTGGCAGTTGTGGCGCTGGGGTTGCTCGTTGGAGGCAGCGTAGCGGTCCAGGCTCAGGAAGCAGCGGCAACGGGCACGGTCAGCGGGACGGTGACGGATAAAGACGACAAGCCCGTGGCCGGCGCGACGGTGCGGCTGATCAAAGCGGAGGCAACACGTGGCGGAGGCGGAGGAGCCGCCGTGGAGCCTCGGCGGACCCGCAGGCTCCAGGATGGCGGACAGCAGCCCCCCGGCGGCGGGCGCGGCCAGCGCCCGGCCCCGGTGGCAACGGCGACCACCGACGCGGACGGCAGGTTCACGATGAAGGATGTGCCCGTGGGCGACTATGTGGTCCGAGCGGGCATCCGCGGCGGGGGCATAGGCAGCCAGCGCGTCAGTGTCGAGGCCGGCAAGGAAGTTACCGTCAACATCAAGCTGACCGATGTGCCGCCGCAGCGGGGTGGCGGGCGCCGCGGCGCGGGCGGCGGAAAGTGAGCCGGCCAGCCGACAGGGGTGCACGGGAGGCAACGAGGTTTCGCGGGCTTGTGGGTATTGCCAGGGCCCGCTGGCTCAGGCGGGTTCACTTGAGACGATCGACGAACTGAGCCACGGCCTGCGCGATCTGCGCCCGCCCGGTGTCATAGAAGTCGTTGTGGCCGCAGTTGTCGATGGTCAGGCGGGTGACGCGGCCGCGGGCGGCCATGGCCAGGCGGTCGGACATGGCGTAAGGCACGATCTCATCCTCCCGCCCGTGGCCGATCAGGATCGGGCAGGGCACGTTCACCAGTTTCTTCTCGCTCTCGAAGCGATGGCGCAGCAGCAGGTTGACCGGCACAAACGGCAGCATGCCCGAACCCATGTCCGCGGCGCTGGTGAACGCGCAGAACGCGATCACGCCGGCCAGGGGCTTGCGGGCGGCCAGGTCGATGGCCACGGCCGCGCCCAGCGACCACCCGCCGGCGATGATCTTCTTTGGATCGATGTCGCCGCGCGTCAGCAGGTGCGCCCAGGCCGCGTCGGCCGTCTGGTAGCAGCCCTGCTCTGAAGGGTTGCCGCCGGACATGCCGTAGCCCATGTACTCGGGGATCAGCACGTTGAGCCCCAGGCGGCGATAGAAGCCCAGTTCGAACTGGGCCGCGTCGCGCAGGCACATGGCGTTGCCGTAGAAGTAGATGAGCGTTGGCCGGTGGCTGGCGTCCGGGTGGGGCTGGCCGTCGGGCGTGAGTGCCGGCGCGAAGATCGCGGCGATGGAGATGCCGCCGGGGGTGGTGAATGTCAGCCGCTCCACGTCGGCGGGAGGGCTGTAAACCGCCGCGGGCGTGCCCTGCGTGGAGGCGCCGGGGAAGATGATCTTGGTCTGCATGCAGCCAAACATCACACAAAGACCCAGGTAAACGGCCGCCAGGATGCCCGCCAGCCGAGCCAGGCGGCGTCGCCAGGGCCGGCGGGGCGGGGGAAGGATGATATCGTCGATGGCCATGGCCTACGCGGTGCGCAGGGCTTCCTGCACGTATGGGTTGCTCCGCCGCTCGTCGCCCAGCGTGCTGATATCACCGTGGCCGGGCAGCAGCCGCGTTTCCGGGGGCAGGAGCATGACGCGCCGGATGGAGGCATCCAGCGCTGCGGCATCCGAGTCGGGCAGGTCGGTGCGGCCGACGGCGCCGCAGATGATCAGGTCGCCGCCGATGAGTACCCTGTCGCGGGGCATGTGGTAGCAGACGTGCCCGGCACAATGTCCGGGGGTATGGATGACGTGGACTTCGATAGAGCCGATTTGCAGCACCTGGCCATCGGCGACGAAGGCATCGGGCCGGCGAGGCGGAATGACAAACGGCAGCGGAAACAGCCCGTCGTTGGGATTGGCCAGTTTGGGCACATCCGCCTCGTGGATCAACAGCCGCGCGCCGGGGAATCGCCCCGTCACGACGGCATGGTCGGCGATGTGGTCAAAATGTCCGTGCGTCAGCCACAGCCCCGTGATGTCCCACCCCTGGCGGCGGGCTTCGTCCAGCAATGCAGGGGTCGTGTCGTTGGGTGCATCAAACAGCACCGCCTGGCGGGCCACCTCATCGGCCACGAGATAGCAGTTGGTCGAGGCGATGCCGCCGGTGTTGGCGATGATCTTCATGGCTGTTGCGGTGAGGCGCAAAGCCTCACGCCGATCTGTCTGCGCATCTCGTCCAGAACCCGCATGTTGCCGACCGAGTCGTCGCGGCTGACGCGCGGGGGCGTGCCGTCCAGCACGGCCGCCGCGAACTCGTCGGCCTCCAGCGCATACAGGTCGCGGTCGGCATCGACGGTCCGCAGTTCGCGCGGCGGCGGGGCGGGCTTCGCCACGCCATCCATCCGCGGGGGCGTGCCGTGGGCGATGATGTACGCGGCCTGCTTCATCGGCGGTTTCCACGGCACGGGGACCTCGATGTAGCCCTCCGTGCCGCAGATATAGGCGGTGTTGTCGGCCTGGGCGGTCATGCCGCAGGTGAAGCTGGCCACCAGCCCGCCGGCAAAACGCATCACGCCGGCCGACAGCTCATCCACGCCGCTTTCGTGCAGGATGCCCACGGCGTGGACGGCCTCCGGCTCGCAGCCCGCCACCAGCCGCGACAGGCTGATGCAGTAGCAGCCGATGTCCATCAGCGCCCCGCCGGCGAGCCGCGCGTCAAAGCGGATGTTGCCGGCGATCTTTGTCGTGCGATAGCAGAAACTGGTGCGGATGAGTTTCACCTGGCCAATGGCGCCGCGGCGGATCTCGTTCAGCGCGGCGTCGGTCAGCGGGTGCGAGCGGTACATGAAGGCCTCGGCCAGCACCCGGCCGGCTTGCTTCGCTGCATCGAACATTTCGGATGCCTGGCAGGCGTCCACGGCAATCGGCTTCTCGCACAGCACATGCTTGCCGGCCCGCAGGGCGCGGATGGTCCAGTCGCGGTGGAGGGAGTTGGGCAGCGAGACATACACGGCATCCACGGTCGCATCGGCGAGCAGGGCGTCGTAGCCGCCGTATGCCGCGGGGATGGAGTGGTCGCGAGCGAAGGCCGCGGCGTTCTCGGCCGAGCGCGACGCGACGGCCGCCAGGACGCCGCGCTGCGAGGTCCTCATGGCCCCGCAGAACTGCCGGGCGATATTCCCGGTGCCGAGGATGCCCCAGCGAAGTGGGCCGTTCATGGGTCCAGAGGATAGACGCGCGACGCCCGGCTTGAAAGGCCCGTCGCATGGCCGACTCCAGCCGCCGCAACCCGCGATCGGATCAATACGCCTGGGCCATCAGCACCCGCTGCGTGCTGGGCTTGCCGGTCAGGATGCACTTGCCCGGCTCATCGCAGCCGGCCGGGCCCTGGCCGGGGTGCGGGATGTTGCGGATGCTGGTCTGGTAGCGCCTGGCCATCTCCTCTTCATCAGCATCGCTGCCGGCCCAGTGCACCCAGGCGAATCCGCCGCCTTCCTCCTTGAAGAACCGCTCATACTCATCCAGGCTGTTGATCAGCCGCGATCGGCGGGCGCGCAGGTGCGCGGCCCGCTGGAACAGCTGCTGCTGCATCTCGTCGAGTATGGCGGGAACCTCCGCCAGCACCTGTGCTCGCGGGAGGAACTGCTTTCTGCGCTTGCGGAGGGCCTGCTCATCCTCGCCGGGCTGCTCGACGACAAACCGCCGCGCTACCGCCAGCGTCCCGTGGTCCAGGTCGCGCGGGCCGACCTCGATCCGCAGCGGCACGCCCTTGCTCTCCCACTCGTAGTATTTGGCCCCCGGCTGCACGCCCTCGCGGCGGTCCACGATGACGCCCAGGTTCTTTGCGCGCAGCTCGGCCGCGACGGCGTCGGCCTCGGCCCACACGCGGGCCTTCTCTTGGTCGGACTTGTAGATAGGCACGATGACCACATGATCGCTGGCCAGCCTGGGCGGCAGGATCAGTCCCGTGTCGTCCGAGTGGGTCATGATCAGCGCACCCACCAGACGCGTCGAGACGCCCCAACTCGTGGCATAGACCAGTTCGCGCTGGCCCTGCTGGTTCTGAAACGTCACATCGAATGCCTTGGCGAAGTTCTGCCCCAGGTAGTGCGATGTGCCGGCCTGCAGGGCCTTGCCATCCTGCATCATCGCCTCGATCGAATACGTCTCGACGGCACCCGCGAAGCGCTCGGCCGGCGTCTTGCGGCCGCGGATCACCGGCATCGCCATCACGTTCTCGGCGAAATCCGCATAGACGCCCAGCATGCGCTGGGTTTCGTCCAGGGCCTCGGCCTCGGTGGCGTGGGCGGTGTGGCCCTCCTGCCAGAGGAACTCGGCCGTCCGCAGGAACAGCCGCGTGCGCATCTCCCACCGCACGACGTTGGCCCACTGGTTGATCAAGAGCGGCAGGTCGCGATAGCTCTGGATCCAGTCCTTGTAGGTGCTCCAGATGATCGTCTCGCTGGTGGGGCGGACGACCAGCGGCTCCTCCAGGCGGCTGTCGGGATCGACCTCAACGCCCTTGCCGTCGGCCGCGGCCTTGAGGCGATAGTGCGTGACCACCGCGCATTCCTTGGCGAAGCCCTCGACGTGCTGGGCTTCCTTCGACAGGAACGAAACCGGGATGAACAGCGGGAAATAGGCGTTGACGTGGCCGGTGGCCTTGAAGCGGTTGTCCAGCTCGCGCTGCATCTTTTCCCAGATCGCAAAGCCCCGTGGCTTGATGACCATGCACCCGCGCACGGCGGTGTAGTCGGCCAGTTGGGCTTCCCGGATCACATCCAGATACCAGCGCGAGTAGTCCTCGGCCCGGGGCGTGATGGTGCGGGGCGGGCCGCCCTTGCCGCCCTGCTGCGGCTTGCCGGTTTTCGACGACTGTTTCTGCTGCTCGGCCATGGGTTTCTCCCTGGGCTCACCAAGACCGACCTGGTCTTGGAACGAGCGGGCCAAAGGTACCCGTCCCGCGGTCCGGATGCCAGCGGCGTCGCGGCGCAGACCGCCGCGGTCGGACTTGCATCCGGGCGGATCAAGAGATATAGTGTCGGAGAGAATGCGGGTGTAGCTCAGTGGTAGAGCGTCACGTTGCCAACGTGAATGTCGAGGGTTCGACCCCCTTCACCCGCTTGAAAGACGCTGCCCACGGCTGAGCCGGCCGTGGGTTTTTTGCTGCTTGGCGGCGGGCCGGCGCTGGTCGCCACCTGTGGCTTCCGATCGGTTACAATGCCGCGATCATGGACCGCGACAAGCTCTTTTCTCTGCTGGACCAGTTCGCCATCGAAACACCCAGCTGGGCGTACGCCGATACGGGCACGCGCTTCGGCAAGTTCCTCCAGCCGGCAGCCGCGTCGACGATCGACGAAAAACTCGCCGACGCGGGCACCGTGCACCGCTACACCGAGTGCTGTCCGACGGTGGCCGTGCACGTGCTGTGGGACTTCACGGTGGGCGTCGATGCGCAGGCCACGGCGAAGCTGGCTGAACGGCACGGCGTGCGGATCGGGTCGATCAACCCGAACCTTTTCCAGGACCAGATCTACAAGTTCGGCTCCGCGTGCAGCCCCGATGAGCGGGCCCGCCAGCATGCCAACCGGCACATGAGCGAGTGCATCGCCATCGCCAAGGCGGTGGGCTCGAAGGTGATCAGCCTGTGGCTGGCCGATGGCAGCAACTATCCCGGCCAGGATGACATCGTCACCCGCAAGAAGCGTCTGCACGGGGCGCTGAGGCAGTGGCACGATGCCATGCCGCGCGACTTCGTGCTGCTGGTGGAGTACAAACCCTTCGAGCCGGCGTTCTATCACACGGACATCGCCGACTGGGGCATGGCCGCTGCCTTTGCCCGTCAGGCCGGGCCCAACGCTCGTGTGCTGGTGGACACCGGCCACCACCTGCAGGGCACGAACATCGAGCACATCGTGGCGTTCCTGATCGATGAAGACATGCTGGGCGGCTTTCACTTCAATGACCGCAAGTACGCCGACGACGACCTGACGATGGGCAGCATCGACCCCTACCAGACCTTCCGCATCTTCCACGAGATCCGCAACGCGGCCGAAATCCACGGGCGGGATGTATCGAAGATCGCCTACATGATCGACCAGTCGCACAACATGAAGCCCAAGATCGAGGCGATGATCCAGACGGTGATGACGGCCCAGGAGATGTACGCCAAGGCGTGTCTCGTGGACCGCAAGAAGCTCCTCGACGCCCAGGCGAGAATGAACATCATCGACGCGGAAAACTGTTTGCGGGATGCATTCTTCACGGATGTCCGGCCGATGCTGACCGAGTGGCGCAAGCGCAAGGGCATCGACGGCGATCCCCTGGCGGCGTACCGCGCCAGCGGCTACGAGGCGAGGGTGGCGAGGGAGCGTGAGGCGGCCCGGGCGGCCCGAGGCGTTGCGGCGAGCAGTTCCTATGCCTGAAGACCAAGCCATCGCGCCGACACGGGCGGGCACGTTCACGCAGCACCGCGTCGGCCATGCGGGCACGGCGGGCAAGGTGCGCCTGGGGGAGGAGCTGCCGATCTTCTGCGAGAAGTGCGGGTACCTGCTGCACGGCTCGCCTCAGGTGCGGTGCCAGCACTGTGACATCCTGCAGTTCCACTGCCCGGAGTGCGGCCATCACCAGCCGATCAACACGCTCCGCCCGGCCGCCCAGCGCATCCTGGGACGCCTGCGGGCCTATGGCCTGGGGTTCGTGGTCTTCTTCAAGATCAACTTCTTCCTGTGGCTGCTGTTTGCGTGGGTGGCGATGGGGCATGAGTGGAGCTACACGTACGACTACAGGGCGTTGCAGCGGGTCACGGTCTCGGGGGGCGGCTCGTACAGCGCGCCAACCGTGGCGCAGATGACGCTGAATCTGGAAAACATCCTGGCCTTCAGCCTGTTCGCCGTGCCGTTCGCGATGGTGTCGCGGATGCTCCTGCTGCGCTGGCAGCGTGGATGGCTGATCGGCCTGGTCCTGGGAGCGGCCGTCTGCATTATGGTCGTTCTGGGCGCTCTGTGGCGGCAGTGGGAAAGAGAAATTCCCTTCGGACCATTCGGACATGACTTCGTGTGCATACTCGCGCTGACGATGGCGTGCTGCATGGCCGGCGGGGGCCTCATCTGGCCGCTGTGGTGTGGATTGGTGCATCTGTTCCTGCCAAAGGGTACGGCTGCGGCATTGTTGGACTGGCAAAGAAGTCTGGCCACAGGCAAGGCGGAGGCCCTGGTGCGGGAATGATTGCTGGCTTGACAGCCAATGAGCCGAACCTATAGTTCAGCGGAAACGTTGGCCCGTGGTGTAACGGTAGCACAACTGACTCTGGATCAGTTTGTCCTAGTTCAAATCTAGGCGGGCCAGTTCATAACTTTTTGATTTTCAAGTGCTTATGCGGCTCCGCAATGGAGCCGTCTGCGTTTTCCGGCCCAGCGCGAAAAAAAGACCCCGGCGACTCGGGGTGTGCCGCCGGGGCAAAGGGGAGGAGGCTTCTTGATGCCCCAATAATATACACGCCCGCATATGTGAATGCAAGCGTTTTTCCTCGGACGGGTGACATATTACGGTCGCCTTTGGCCAATGCTATGCAAAAACGGCTAACTTGGAGGTTCATCCAAGCGGATTTTGTGGACAGCCTGTGCAAAAGCTGACACCAACGAGGGTGACTTGCTGCCCGTACGTTTTTCAATGCCGCTGCTGACGTCAACGCCCCATGGTCGGATGAGCCGGATGACTCGGGCGACGTTGCTGGCGGTCAAGCCTCCGGCGACGATCAGGGACGAGAAGCAATTGAGGCGTAAGTCCTTTTGGTACCGATGGATAAGACTCCAGTTGTTGGGCTGGCCGGTGCCGCCCGGCAGGTCCGCAGCAGTGTCCAGCAGGAGTCCGGCGATGGGGGCGCGGCGCCACGAGTCCAGGTCCTGGGGCAGCGTGGCCGGATCCACCCGCAGAGACTTGATGACGGCCAGCGGATGGAGTGCCGCAGCCAAATCGGGCGTTTCCCGGCCGTGCAACTGAACGCAACGCAGGCCCAAGCGGGAGCAGACCTGGCGGATGTGGTTTGCGTCGGCGTCCACAAAGACACCGACGGGCGTCACAAAGGGCGGCAGGGCGGCGATGATGGCCGAGGCTGTCTCGAGGCTCACGTTGCGTCTGGAAGGCGGGTGGAAGATCATGCCGATGGCGTCGGCGCCGGCTCGGGCGCAGAGCAGGGCATCCTGCGGCCGCATGATTCCGCACATCTTGATGCGCGTGCGCATGGCGGGTCGATGGTAAGCCCTGCCGGTTCTGGGGGCAATCTGTTACCATCGCGTGGCACCGAAGGAGGCGTCGATGGCACAGAGCAGTTTTCTGGCGTTTGACCTGGGAGCGGAAAGCGGACGGGCGATGCTGGGGCGGCTGGAGGGCGGGCGGCTGGCCCTGGAGGAAAAGCATCGCTTCGCCAACCCGCGCGGCCGCATCAACGGACACTGGCACTGGGATCTGTTGGCCCAGTGGGAGCAGATCAAGGAGGGCCTGCGCAAGACGGCGTTGGAAGGGGTGCGACTGGACGGCGTGGGGGTGGACACCTGGGGTGTGGATTTCGGGCTGATCGCCTCCACGGGCGAGGTGGTGGGCAACCCGTACATGTACCGGGACGGGCGAACGGACGGCATGATGGACCGCGCCTTTGCGCGGGTTGGCCGAGAGGAGATATTCAAGGCCACCGGCATCCAGTTCATGCAGCTCAACACGCTGTACCAGCTGCTGGCGATGCGGGAGGCGAAATCGCCGCTGCTGGATGCGGCCCAGACGCTGCTGTTCATGCCGGATCTGTTCCACCACCTGCTGTGCGGCAGTCGGGTGAGCGAGTGGTCCATTGCGAGCACCAGCCAGATGTACGACCCGGTGAGGCGGATGTGGGCGGTGGAGATGCTCAAGAGGCTGGACCTGCCGACGCGGGTCCTGCCGGAGATCGTGCCGTCGGGGACGGTTCTGGGCGACCTGCGCGCGGATGTGTCCGAGGAGTGCGGTATCGCCGCTTGCGTGATCGCGCCGGGCTGTCACGACACGGCCAGCGCCGTCGCGGCCGTGCCGGCGGAGGGCGACGGATGGTGCTACATCAGCTCGGGAACGTGGTCGCTGATGGGGGTGGAGATCGACAAGCCGATCATCAATGACAAGTCCCTCAAATACAACTACACCAACGAGGGCGGCGTGGGAGGGCGAATCCGGTTTCTCAAGAACATCATGGGTCTCTGGCCGGTGCAGGAGTGTCGGCGGGAGTGGGCGGCCAAGGGACGGGAATACGGATACGGCGAGCTGACTGATTTGGCGGCGAAGGCACAGCCCTTTGTTTCGCTGGTGAATCTGGACCATGGGCCGATCCTCGCGCCGGGCGACATGCCGGGAAAGATCCAACGGTACTGCAAGCGGACGGGCCAGCAGCCGCCGGCCGAGCCGGGGGAGTTCGTGCGGGCCTGCCTGGAAAGCCTGGCGCTGACCTATCGCGCGACGCTGGAGGGCCTGGAGGACATCCTGGGGCGGAAGATCGGCGTGATCCACATCGTCGGCGGCGGATGTCGCAACGGGCTGCTGAATCAGATGACGGCCGATGCGTGCGATCGGCCGGTGATCGCGGGGCCGGACGAGGCGACGGCAGCGGGGAACGTGCTGGTGCAGGCGATGGCGTTGGGGAAGGTGTCGTCGCTGGAGGCGCTGCGGGCGGTGGTGCGGTCGAGCTTCGCGACGACACGTTATCAGCCGGTCGATGCGCGGGCGTGGGAGGCGGCGTATGGGCGATTCCGGTCGCTTGCGCCGTAGCGGGTCTTTCCTCACGAAAGAGCCGCCGTCCCGAGGCGCATGGGGCGTGCGGGGGGATCCGCGTGGATTGGGCTGGTCGTGCGGGGGACCCGAAGCGGCGCGGCGTTTGGAAGCCTCTGCGGTTGGGGGTCTTTGGCGGCAAGGCTAGCGGGGCAAACGGGAGAGTTCCTCGCCCACGGCAGCGATGAGGGGCGCGAGGGTCTTTTCGGAAAAGTCAAAGTGAATGCCGGCCGCGGAGAACAGTTGCGGCAGGGGACGGGTGCCGCCGAGGGCCAGCGCGGCGCGGTAATGGGCCAGGGCGTGGTGCGGGTCGGTGCGGCTCTTGAGCCAGACCTGCAAAGCGCCCAGCTGGGCGATGCCGTACTCGATGTAGTAGAAGGGCACGTGGAACAGATGAAGCTGCCGCTGCCAGGAGGAGCGGCGGATTTCCTCCAGGCCGGTCCAGTCCACGAGTCCGCCGAAGCGATCCAGCAGCGCCAGCCACTGTTGGGCGCGGCGGTCGGGGGCATGGCCGGGGTGCGTGTAGAGCCAGTGCTGGAAGCCGTCGATGGTGGCGACCCAGGGGAAGAGTCGCACAATGCCCTCGAGCAGCCCGCGGCGGGCGCGGGCGGCGTCGGCGGGGTCGTAGAACAGATCGAAGTGGTCGGCGCCGAGCAGTTCCATGGACATGCTGGCCACTTCGCAGAACTCCATCGGCGCGTGGCGCAGGAAGATGATGTCGTGCCGGCAGGCCGCCAGGTGGTGAAAGGCGTGGCCGGCTTCGTGCAGGAGCGTCTCGACGTCCCGCTGCATGCCGGCGGCGTTCATGAAGATGAACGGCTGGCGGGACTCCTCCAGCGACGACTGGTAGCCGCCGGGCTGCTTGTTCTTGCGGCTGGCCAGGTCGAGGTTGCCGTGGGCGCGGAGGGAATCGAACTGCTCGGCCAACTGCGGGGAGATTCGCTGGAGGACCGCCCGCGTCTTGTCGATGAAGCCGCCGATGTCGTCCTCGGCGAAGGGCTCCAGCGGCGGGCGGTTTTTCGGATCGACGGCCGTGTCCCACGGGCGCAGCGTATCCAGACCCAGGTCGGCCATGCGCTGGCGGTCCAGCTCGCGCACCAGCGGCATGCAGACGCGCTCGATGGCGTCGGCGAAGCGCAGGCAGTCCTCGGGCGAATAGTCGAAGCGCTTCAGCGACTTCCACATGTAGGCGCGGTAATCGCTGAAGCCGGCGTTGGCCGCGATCTGGTGCCGCAGGTCCAGTAGCCGCTGGAAGATGCTCTCGATGGGCTGGCGGTCGGCCAGGCGGCGCTGGGCGACCAGTTCCCAGGCCTGCTGCCGGAGGTTGCGGTCGGGTTTTTCCAGATAGCGCGACATCTGCTGCAGAGTGCGTTCCCGGCCGTCGAAGTGGACCGTCATGGCGCCGCAGATCTTGTCGTAATCGGTCGTGAGTTGGGTGATCTGCGTTTCCAGAGGGACGTTTTCGTCGCGGAAGATCTCCACATCGGCCTGCCAGCGTCGCAGGAGCGTGGCGAACTGGCCGCCGAGCTGGTTGCGCAGGGGCGATTCCACCAGCCGCTTCTGCAGGCGGAAAAACAGCGGCTTGATCCGCGGCTCGATGTTCTCCACGAAGTGCAGGAAGGCCTTCTCGATGTCGGGGTCGTCGGTATGACAGCTCTTGTCGATGTAGCGGCGGGCGCCGTACTCATCGACGACGGCCGACAGCTCCGACAGGTCCTGGATCCATCGCAGCAGGTCGGCCGCAGAGCCGATGGGCCGCTCCAGCAACTGCTGATAGAGCGGCTCGAGCTGCTGCCACCGGGCGACGTCCAGGTCGGCGGGGACGAAGCGCCTTGGTGCGGTGGTTGCGGGCATCGCGGGTTCCTCGTATAGCTGGCGAATCGATGGCCAAGCGTACAGCGACGGCAGGTGTGCGGCAACCGGCGATCGTGCTGGAGGGCGTGGGCCTGCAGCGGTCGGGGCGGTGGATTCTGCGAGACATCAACTGGCACGTTCCGGCCGGCTCGTGCGCGGCCATTCTGGGCCCCAACGGCAGCGGCAAGAGCACGCTGGCGAGAATCATCGCCTGCCACCTGTGGCCCGGGGCGGGGCGGTGCTGCGTGCTGGGCCAGGAGTTTGGCCGGGCGAATCTGCCGGAGCTGCGCAGGAAGGTACGGCTGCTGCAGCCCGGCGGGCCTTACGAGATGGACCCGGATCTGACCGCGCGGCAGGCGACTGTCACGGGCTTCTTCAACTCGCTGGGCCTGTACGACCGGCCGACGGCGCGAATGTGGTTTGAGGTGGATGCGGCGCTGGCGCAGGTGGGTCTGGCCGCGCACGCCGATCAGCCCTATGGCACGCTCAGCAGCGGCGAGCGGGTGCGATGCCTGGTCGCGCGGGCATTGGTGGTTCGGCCGCGGCTGCTGCTGCTGGACGAACCCACGGCGGCGCTGGACCTGCTGGCGCGTGAGCAGGTGCTGGCGACGGTGCAATCGCTGGCGGCGATGGAGGATCCGCCGACGGTGGTGCTGATCACGCATCGCGTGGAGGAACTTCCGCCGTCCACGGGGAACGTGCTGTTGCTGGACGGAGGGAAGGCGGCGGCGACGGGGGCGCCGGGTACGGTGCTGCGGAGCCGGGTGCTGTCGCGGGTGTACGGCTGTCCGGTGCAGGTCCGCCGCCGGGACGGGCGATTCCACGTGCACGTGCATCCGCGGTCGTGGCGAGGGCTGCTGCGGGGTCGTCAGCCGTCCGGGGCGTTTGGAGGGGGCGATTCCGGCGGGTAGGATGTCGGCATGGCAGTACCCAGCCGAGAGCAGTTCTCCGCGGCGGTGGAGGCGGTGATTCGGGCCCGTTTCCCGCTGGCGAGGGTCGCCAGCGACCCCGCGCAGTTCGCTCTGCGCATCAACGGCAACTTCGCATCGCTGGAAAACCTGTACCGCCTGGCCGTGCAGCATCCCGGCGACCTGGAGCGGCAGGTGACGCGGTGGATGGTGGAGTTGCTGCGGGCGGCCGAAGGGTGGCCGGATCGGGATGCGCCGCTGGAGGAGGTGCGCGATCGCATCATGCCCATGGTGCTGTCGGAGCGCAACTGCGGCATGCCGCTGGAGACGATGGTGCACCAGCCGCTGGTGGCGGGGCTGCTGGTGGCCTATGCGTTGGACCACGGCCGCAGCATCGCGTACCTCCAGGCGGCGCACTTCCAGAGCTGGGGCCTCTCGATCGATGAGGTGCACGAGCAGGCGCTGGCCAACCTGATGCGGCGAAGCGAGGCGATGCAGTGGAAGGCGGCGGCCGACGAGAAGGGGAGGATGATGCTCGGCCTGCTGCAGACGATGGACGGGTATGACGCCAGCCGCATCCTGCTTCCCACGCTGCACGAGGCGATGTCGCAGCACCTGGGCTCGCCGTTCGCGGCGGGGATACCCAACCGCGACATCCTGTTGTGCTTCCGCGACGAGCCGGAGATGGTGCAGCAGATCGGGCGGCAGATACAGGCGGATTTCCAGACCATGCCGCACCAGATCACGCCGGACCTGCTGCTGATCACGCCGGACGGGATCGCGCCGTACTCGGTGTAGCGCTGGCATCAAGCGAGGGGATTTCCTAACATGAGCCCCGCAAGGAAAGGAGACGGCATGCAGTTTGGGATCTGTACGGCGGTGGAGAACGCACCGGTCGTCAAGGCCGCGGGATGGGACTTTGTCGAGGAGAGCATCCAGGGGCTGCTGCAGGGGCAGGTGCCCGACGACCAGTGGAAGGGCCTGGAGCGGGTGCGGAAGTCGCCGCTGCCCGTGCCGGCGGCCAACATGCTGGTGCCGGCGTCGCTGAAGATCACCGGGCCCGATGCGGACCTGGAGAAGTTGCGCGTGTATATGACCAACGTGCTGCGGCGGGCGAAGCAGACGGGCACGCGGATTCTGGTCTTCGGCAGCGGCGGAGCGCGGAGCGTGCCGGAGGGCTTCGATCGCCAGTCGGCGCGGAAACAGATCATCGAGTTCATCCGGATGAGCGCGCCCATCGCGGCCGACAACGGCGTGACGCTGGTGGCCGAGCACCTGAACCGCAAGGAATGCAACATCATCAATTCGCTGGACGAGGCGATGACGTACGTGAAGGAGGTCAACCATCCGGCGTTCCAGTGCCTGGTGGATTCCTACCACTTCTGGACGGAAAACGAGCCGCTGAAGAGCCTGGAGAAGGCGATGCCGTGGATCCGCCACGTGCATCTGGCCGACAAGGACGGCCGGGTGGCGCCCGGCGAGAGCGGCACGTCGGACTACCGGCCGTTTTTCGCGGTGCTCAAGAAAGCCGGGTACGACGGGATGATCAGCGTCGAGGCGACGGGGTTCAAGGACATCGCCGGGGTCGGGCCGCGCGTGCTGGCGTTTGTGAAGAAGCAGTGGGAGCAAGCGTAGGGGGCAGTAGGCGGCAGGCGGCAGGCAGTAGGCGGCAGGCAACAGGCAGAACAGAGCGAGGAAAGATCATGCTGATGAAATACCGATTGTTCACCCCCGGGCCGACGAGTGTGCCGGAGGCCACGCTGCTGGAGCTGGCCAAGCCGGTGCACCACCACCGCACGGCGGAGTTCCGGGCGATGTTCAGCGAGATCCAGTCGCTGCTGCAGTATGTGTTCCAGACGAAGCGCCCGGTGTACACGATCACCGGCTCGGGGACAGCCGCGGCCGAGGCGGGGATCATCAGTTCGCTGGCGGCAGGGCAGAAGGCCCTGTGCGTGGTGAATGGGAAGTTCGCCGAGCGGTGGGCGCAGGTCTGCGGGACGTACGGCATCGAGCACAAGGACCTGAAGCTGGAGTACGGCGACCACGCGACGGCGGGGATGATCGACGCGGAGCTGAAGGCCGCGAAATACGATGCCGTGATCCTGGTGCATTCGGAAACCAGCACCGGCACGGTGTGCGACCTGGAGGCCATCGCCAAGGTCGTTCGCCAGCACGGCGACACGCTGCTGATCGTGGATGGCATCACCAGCATCGGCGCCATGCCCTATCGGATGGACGACTGGGGAGTGGACGTTTCGATCACGGGCAGCCAGAAGGCGCTGATGCTTCCGCCGGGGCTGGGATACGCGGCGTTTTCGGAGCGGGCCTGGGCGGCCGTGGAGAAGAACAAGGCCCGGCAGGATTTCTACCTGGACATTCGCAAGTACCACAAGAGCCTGGCCGATGGCGACACGCCGTTCACGCCGGCCAACACGCTCATCGAGGCGCAGCTGACCAGCCTGCGGATGATCCGTCAGGAGACGCTGGAGACGGTGTGGAAGCGCACGCACGTGGTGGCCGAGGCGTTCCGCGCGGGGGTCAAGGCGCTGGGGTTTGCGCTGTTCAGCAAATACCCGGCCGACTCGGTGACGGCCGTGCGCTACCCGGCGGGGGTGAGCGACAAGGACTTCCGCGGGCATCTGAAGAGCCGGCAGAACATCCACGTGGCCGGCGGGCAGGGCACGATGGAAGGGCAGATCTTCCGCGTGAACCACATGGGCTACACGGACGCCTACGACGCGCTGGCGGTGGTGGCGGCGGTGGAGCATGCGCTCAAGGCGCTCAAAAGGCCGGTGACCTTCGGCACGGGCGTGGCGGCGGCGCAGAAGGCGCTGGAGGCGCTGTTTCACTAGCCCAGCGCGCCCAGCAGTTGGCCGATGGTACGGCCGAGGACCGGGTGCACGACCTTTGGCGCGATCTCGGCCAGCGGCCGCAGCACAAAGCTCCGCTCGTGCATGCGCGGGTGGGGAACAGTCAGGTGCGGGTCGTGGCGTACGACATCGCCGTACAGAAGCAGATCGAGGTCGATGGTGCGGGGGGCCCATTTCTTGCTGCGCACGCGGCCGAGCCGCCGTTCGACGTCCAGCAGCGTCTCGAGCAAGCGCTCGGGCGAAAGCGTGGTGCGCAGTTCGGCGGCGGCGTTAAGAAACGGCGGCGAGCCGGCCGGCCCGCCCACGGCGGGGTTCTCCAGCATCGACGAGACGCGCATGACCTGTATGCCCCGCGTGCGGCCCAGCAGTTCGACGGCCCTGCGGATGGACGCGGCGCGGTCGCCGAGGTTGGCCCCCAGGGCGATGTAGGCGGTGACGGCGGCGGGGGTGGGCATCAGAATTCGAACCGGGAGCAAGCCAGTCGCCGGTCGATCTCGGCCAGCACGCGCTGCTCCTCAGCCACGTCCTTGGCGGTGAACGTTACGCTGAAACGCACGTAAGCGCCGGCGTTATCCCACGGTACGGTGCTGATCAGCCTGCTGCCGATCATCCACTGGCTGAAGGCCTCGGCGTTGTCAAAGGTTACCCGCCGGCCGGCGTCCATTGCCGCCTTCGGAGCGCGAACATACAGAAAGAACGAGCCGCGCGGCTTGCGTGCCGCAAAGCCGTGGCGGTTGAGCACGCTCACCAGCCCGTCCATGCGGCGGGAGTACTTGGCGGCGATCTTCGCGGTGATTTCCGGGTGATCCAGGGCCTGGGCGCAGGCCTTCTGGATGGCCAGGAACTGCCCGGAATCCGTGTTGTCCTTCACATCGCCATAGGCGCGGACGATCAGTTCGTTGCCGGCGACAAACCCCAGCCGCCAGCCGGTCATGTTGTAGGCCTTGCTCATGGAGTGCAGTTCGACGCCCACGTCCATGGCCCCCGGCGTGGCCAGGAAGGACAGGGGTCTGCCCTCGAAGACCAGGGCGGCGTAGGCCGCATCGTGGATGACGATGAGGTTGTGTTTTCTGGCGAAGGCGACCACCTCGGCGAAGAACTGGGGCGTGGCCGATGCGCCCGTGGGGTTGTTGGGATAGTTCAGTACCAGCGCCTTGGCGCGCTTCAGTTTGTCGGCCGGGACGCTGGCCAGGTCGGGCAGGAAGGCGTTCTCCTCCAGCAGCGGGCAGTTGAAGACCTCGCCGCCGTAGTATTGCGAGTGCGTGCCGAACACGGGGTATCCCGGCGTGGTCATCAACACGACGTCGCCGGGGTCGATGAAGCACGCGGGCAGGATGGACAGCGCGGCCTTGGAGCCGATGGAGTGGACGATGTGCCGGTCGGGGTCGAGGCCGTCCACGCCGCAGACGTTTTTCATCCAGCGGGCGGCGGCGGCGCGGTACTCCGGACCGCCGTTGTCGGCATATCCGCGGTTGGCCGGGTCCGCCGCGGCGCGGCACAGCGCCTCGACGCACTGCGGGGGAGCCATCTCATCGGGCTCGCCGACGCCCAGGTCGATCAGTTCGGCGCCGGGGTTGGCGGCCAGGGCGGCCCGCTTGGCGCGCTTGATCTTCTCGAACTTGTAGATCTCGGTGCCCTTGCCGAATCGGTTGCCCCCGATCCGCTGTGCGAAAAGGTCCTGGATGTAGCTGTCGCTCATGGTCTGCCGCAAAGAAGGGTCGGATTCTACGAGCGGCGTGCGGCCAGTTCAAACGCCGAGTTTTACCGGCCGGCCGGAAGTTTTAGGCGGAACGCCGATCCCGCGCCCAGTCGGCTGGTTACCTCGACGGTTCCGCCGTGGACGCTGGCGATGTGCTTGACAATCGAAAGGCCCAGGCCCGTGCCGCCCATGTCGCGCGACCGCGAACGGTCCACGCGGTAGAACCGCTCGAAGATGCGCGGGATGTCGGCTTCGGGAATGCCGATGCCGGTGTCGGACACCTCGACGACGACCGCGCCGTTGACGGCCCGCGCCGCCACGCTGATCCGCCCGCCTTCGGGGGTGTACTTGATGGCGTTGTCCACCAGGTTGGACACCGCGCGCTCCAGGTACTGGGCGTTTCCGGGGACATGAGGCAGGTGGCCGGGCAGGTCCACCGACAGTGTCTGGTTCTTGCGCTGGGCGGCCGGCGCCAGCAGATCCGCCGCGCGGCGGATACAGGCCGCCAGGTCCACCATGGCGCGCCCCGGCAGGTCGCCCTGGCTCTCCAGCCTGGACAGCTCCAGCAGGTCGTTGACGACGTTGGCAAGCTGGGCGGCGTGTTTTTCGATCGTGGCCAGGTATTGCGGCCCGCGCACGGGGTCATGCATCGCCCCGTCGCGAAGCGTCTCGATGAAGCCCTTGATGACCGACAGAGGGGTGCGCAGCTCGTGCGAGACGTTGGCGACGAACTCCTTGCGCATCTCCTGGTAGCGCACGGACTCGGTGGTGTCGTGGAGGACAATCACCAGCCCGGCCGGCGGACCGGCGGGCGGATAGCGGCACAACGTCACCTCCCAGTGCCGCCCCTTGCGCGGGCCCAGGTGCAGCACCAGGCGCTGCTCACCGGCCAGAACGCGGGGCGCGGCCTTGATGATCTGCTCCTCGCGGGCGATTTCCCAGAGGTACCGTCCGACGGGCTGGATGTCCTGTGCCTCCAGCATTGCCGCCGCCGCGTCGTTCATCAGCACGATTCGCTGGCGAGCATCCATGGCCACCACGCCGTCGCTCATGCTGCCGAGAATCGCCAGCAGCTCGGATCTGTCGCGATCGGCCTGGGCCAGCAGCCCCGAGAGCGAATCGGCCATTCGATCCAGCGCCCCGGCCAGATCGCCGACCTCGCCGCCCTCGGTGGTGGTGGTGCGGACGGTCAGTTCACCGCCGGCGATGCGACCGGCCACACGGGTCAGTTCCAGCAGCGGCCGGGTCTGGCGACGCGCCAAGTAATAGGCCAGCAGCCCGGCCGCCGCGATCACGGCCGCCGTGACCAGGCCCACCCTCAGATACAGCGATCGCAGTTCGCGTCGCAGGCCCTCCACTCCCACCGCCAGGCGGACGAACAACGGCCGTCCGTCGGCCTCCAGGCGGCGTGCGAAATACAGCATGTCCTCATGGGTGGTCGCGCTGTAGCGCAGGTGGCTGGCCTGGCCGCTTTGGGCTGCGGCCAGGATCTCGGGGCGTTGAGCGTGGTTGTCCATCGACGCCGGATCCCTGGCGCTGTCGGCCAGGACGGTTCCGTCCGAATCGACCAGCGTGATGCGAATTCCTGTTTCCCGGGCCATTTCCTCCACGAGCTGCTGGAGGCGCGGTGAGGGTTCGCCGGCCAGCTCGCCGGAGACGAGCCGGGTAACCAGGCGGGCCTCGTCGCTGAGCGAACGACGGATCTCCTGCAGGTACATCTGGCGCAGGCGCACGGACGCGATCACGCCGACCACGCCGGTTGCCGCGCAGATCAGCAGAAGATGCGAGAGGAAAAGCCGTCGGAAAAAGGGGCTGCTCAGCAAGTTGCGCTCCCCGTGCCATCCGCGCCGTCGGGCCGGGATCCTCAACCCCTAGACCGCCGGCGCTGCTCGCTGGTCGCGCAGTTTGTACCCGAAACCCCGTACGGTTTCGACCAGGTCGGCATCCCGCCCGAGCTTGCGACGGATGGCGGTGATGTGAACGTCCACCGTGCGGTCGAATACCGACGAATCGCGCCCCAGCGCCGAGTCGATGATCTGATCCCGCGACAGCACCCGTCCCGCCCGCGTGGCCAGCAGTTGGAGGATGCGGAACTCGGTGGCCGTCAGCGAGATCTCCCGCCCGCCGCAGACCACCTCGTGCCGGTGGATGTCGATGGCCAGCGGGCCGACGCGGATCACCTCGTGGGGCTGCTCGGCGGCGGAGGTGCGGCGAAGCAGCGCCTTGATACGTGCCACCAGTTCCCGCGGACTGAAGGGCTTGGTGAGGTAGTCGTCGGCCCCCATCTCCAGCCCGACGATGCGGTCAGCCTCGGTGGCCTTGGCCGTGAGCATGATCACCGGCAGACGGGCGGTTCGGGCGTCCTGCCGCAACTGGCGGCAGACTTCCAGGCCGTCCACGCCGGGCATCATCAGGTCCAACACGACCAGGTCCGGGGCATGTTCGCGGGCGATCTCCAGGCCGCTGGTGCCGTCTGCGGCGGCAATGACGTCGTAACCTTCCTTCTCCAGGTTGTAGCGTACCAACTCGAGGAGATCCTTCTCGTCGTCGATCACCAGCACGCTTCCCTTGCTCATGACGTTTCCCCTGCATGCCGCGGCAGCATGCGGCTCATCCAATGGTAATCTGGCGTGCTCGATGAATGCAAAGAAAACATGAAGATTCAGCAAAGCCAGGGAGGATGGACGGTGAGCGGCCTGTCGGCGGCCGGGCTGTGCTTTGGACCCGCGTCGCTGTCCATCAGCCGGCCTGGGGACGGAAATGCCTTCCGGTCCGGTCTTTGCGCAAACACGGGTTGGAGCGGTCGTTGCCGGGCGTTATCATGGATTTCCCGGCCGGGGCGAGCGGTTCGTCCCGGGGCGGGCCGGTAGGTTCTGCGTTTCCCACGCGGGAGAGGACGTCCCATGAGCGGTTATGCGATACCCGTTGTGCCCAAGGCCCCGAAACTGGGCAAGAAGCAGGTGCAGTTGATCGCCAACGGCGATCTGCGGCTGTCGGCCAATCAGAAATGCTGGCCGGAGCAGGCGAAGATGGAGGATGCGCTCAAGCAGGCGGTGGCGGCGGCCGGTTACCAGGTCGTGCGGGCGCATCCCTACAAGGAGTCCGAGCGGCACGGCTTCATCGGCAGCCAGAAGGAAGGCATGGAGGTCTTCCGCAACGTGGATCCCACCGCGCCGCTGATCGTGGCCGAGTCGGTGTGGCAATACTCGCATCACATCCTGCCGGGGCTGATGAGCCACCGCGGGCCGATCCTCACGGTGGCCAACTGGTCGGGGACCTGGCCGGGACTCGTGGGGATGCTGAACCTCAACGGCTCGCTGACCAAGGCCGGCGTGAAGTACTCGACGATCTGGAGCGAGGATTTTTCCGACGCGTTCTTCCGCGATTACCTGGCGGGGTGGCTCAAGAGCGGGTACGTGAAGCACAAGACGCCGCACGTGGTGAAGCTCAGAGATGTGAAGCTGCCGGCCAAGGAGCAGAAGCTGGGCGAGGCCCTGGCCGCGCAGTTGCAGAGAGAGAAGGCCATCATGGGCGTGTTCGACGAGGGATGCATGGGCATGTTCAACGCCATCATCCCCGATGAGCTGCTCAACCCCACCGGCGTGTACAAGGAGAGGCTGAGCCAGTCGGCGCTGTACTACGAGACCACACAGGTCAGCCTCGACGAGGCCCGCGAGGTGCGAAAGTGGATGGAAGACCGGGGCATGAAGTTTCGCACGGGAGCGAGCGAAGCCGACGACCTGACCGACGCCCAGATCCACCAGCAGTGCAAGATGTACATCGCGGCGATGCGGATCGCCGATGATTTCGGGTGCCACACCATCGGCATCCAGTACCAGCAGGGGCTGAAGGATCTGCTGCCGGCCAGCGACCTGGTCGAGGGGACGCTCAACAACGCCGACCGCCCGCCGGTCCGCAGCCGCGACGGCAGCCGCATCCTCTACGAGGGCCAGCCGCTGCCGCACTTCAATGAGGTGGACGAGTGCGCGGGCCTCGACGGGCTGATGACCTACCGCGTGCACAAGGCCATGGGCCAGCCCGTGGAGAACACGCTGCACGACCTGCGCTGGGGCGACATCGACCGCAGCGGCACAGTCAGCGAATACGTGTGGGTGTTTTTGATCAGCGGCAGCGCCCCGCCGGCCCATTTCATCGGCGGCTGGGCAGGCGCATCCAGCGAGCGGCAGCCGGCGATGTACTTCCGCCTGGGCGGCGGGACGCTCAAGGGCATCAGCAAGCCCGGCGAGATCGTGTGGAGCCGCGTGTTCATCGAAGGCGGCAGGCTCAAGATGGACCTGGGCCGGGCCGGCGTGGTCGAGTTGCCGGCGGCCGAGACGCAGCGGCGTTGGGATGCCACCACGCCGCAGTGGCCGATCATGCACGCCGTCACCTACGGCATCACGCGCGACCAGATGATGGCCCGGCACAAGGCCAACCACATCCAGGTGGCCTACGCCAACAGCGCCGAGGAGGCCGACAAGGCGATGCTGGCCAAGGCGGCGATGGCCGCGGCGATGGGCATGGAGGTCTGCATCTGCGGGACGCGGAAGAACGGCAAAGGCTGGTGATGCAGGCCGGGGCCTACGGTCTGGCGATCACGGGGATATCGGCCATGTAGGGGCGGAGCACGTCGGGCACGCGGACGCCGTCGGGTTGCTGGTACAGCTCCAGCACGCTGATGAGGATTCGCGGGCAGGCGATGGCCGTATTGTTCAGCGTATAGCAGAACTGCGTGGCGCTTTTCCGGTCCTTGGGGCGGTAGCGGATGTTGAGCCGGCGGGCCTGGAAATCCTTCAGGGCGCTGCCGCTGTGCGTTTCTCCGTAGGCGACCCGGCTGGGCATCCACGTCTCGATGTCGTACATCCGCCACTTGCCCTGGCCCATGTCGCCGGTGCAGTTTTTCACGACGCGATAGGGCAGCTTCAGCGCCTGCAGGATCGCCTCGGCGTTGGCGATGATCTCCTCGTGCAGGGCGATGTGTTCGGCCTCGTCGGCCTTGTGCACGATCACCTGCTCGACCTTGTCGAACTGGTGCACGCGATACAGGCCGGCCGTGTCCTTGCCGGCGGCGCCGGCCTCGCGGCGAAAGCACGTGCTCAGGGCGCTCATGCGTCTGGGCAGGTCCTCCTCGCGGAGGATTTCGTCGGCATGGAAGCCGGCCAGCGGCACTTCGCTGGTGCCCACCAGCACGCTGCCGTCCTGGGTGATGTACGCCTGGTCGCGGCCGGCCGGGAAATAGCCCGTTCCGGTCATGCACTGCTCGGTCACCAGCACCGGCACCACCATCGGCTCGTAGCCGCGCTGGGCCAGCAGGTCCTGGGCAAAGCGAAGGATCGCCCAGTACAGCCGCGCTCCGGCGCCGCGCACGACATAGCTGCGCGAGCCGGCCAGTTTCACGCCGCGATCGAAGTCCAGGATCTGCAGCGCCTGGCCGAGCGCAATATGGTCCTTTTCGCCGTCGCCCAGCCTTCGCGGCGGAAGCGCCGGGTCGGCCCACTGGCGCACGACGACGTTGTCGTTGGCATCGGCCCCCACCGGCCAGGTCGGGTCGGGGATGGCCGGCAGCGTCAGCATGATCTGCAGTGCCTGGGCCTCGGCGGCGGCCTGCTGGTCGGCCAGCGTGGCCAGTTGCTGCTTGATCTGGTTGGAGCGGGCGAGAATCTCCTCCAGTTCCGGGCTCACGGCTCCCTTGAGCTGGCGCTTGAGCTGGCCGACCCGCTCGCCCAGCTTCTTCTGCTCGGCGCGCAGGGCGTCGGCCTGGGTCTGGGCGGCCCGCCGCTGCTCGTCGGCCTTCAGCCAGTCATCGACGGCCTGGGGCGAGGCGATGCGCTTGACTCGGGTGGCCTCTTTGACGGCCTGGGGGTTCTCACGCAGCAGTTTCGGGTCGAGCATGGGTCGTTGTCCGGCTCCGCAAAGGGAAAGGGCAGTATGCCCCAAGAGGCGTGCAGGGGCAAATGGCACCCGCTTGCGACTCACAGCCTCACAGCAGGTAGCGTGCCCGCTGCACCGCCCAATGCACGACGCGGTCGTAGGTGGGCCGCCGCCGCCATTCGCCGGGGCTGATCGGCTTGGCGAACGACATGTCGTTGGCGAACAGCGCGTGCATCTGCTCGCCCAACGTCTCCGAGCGGATGACCATCGACAGCTCGAGGTTGTATTCGATGCTGCGATAATCCAGGTTCATCGACCCGATGACGCACACCTTGCGGTCGATGCACAGGGTCTTGGCGTGCAAAATAGCCCCCAGCCGCTCGTAGATCTCCACGCCCGCCGACAGCAGCGTCGCGTAGAACGACCGGGCGGCCGTCAGCAGCAGCCTCACGTCGCTGCGGTTGGGCAGCATCAGCTGCACGCGCACGCCGCGGCGGGCGGCCCGGCACAGCGCGTCGATCAGTTCGTCGGGCGGCGCGAAGTAGGACATGGTCAGCTGGATCGTGTGGCGGGCCTCGCGCAGCAGCGAACGCAGCAACGGCACGGCCGGGCTCGATCGCGTCGGCGCCGATGCCAGCACGCCCCAATCGCCCGCCTCGGGCTGGTGCAGCAACTCGGTGCGTCGGAGCCGGCCGCCGATCTGGATGTAGCGCCAGGTCCTTCCGAACGCCGCCAGCAGGGCCCGGACGGCCGGCCCGCGCACGCTGATGGCGTTGTCGCGCCAGGGGTCGCAGTTGCGGCGGTCGCGGACAATCCACGAGCCGGCGTACTCAGCGCCGACGTTCAGCCCGCCCAGTCCGGCGACCTGGTCGTCGATGATCAGCAGCTTGCGGTGGTCGCGGTTGGCCGGGCGCCAGCTGAATCGGCACTGCCACGGCCGGATCGGGTGGAACTCGCCCAGCCGCACGCCCGCGCGGTGCATCTGCTGGAACATGACCGGATCGGAGCCGAGGGATCCGAAGGAGTCGTAGATGAGGTAGATGTCCAGGCCCTGGCGCGCCTTGGCGCACAGCAGGTCGGCGAAGGCCCGGCCGGTGGGGTCGCTGCGGAAGATGTACACTTCCAGGCAGATGCGCCTTTGCGCCCGCTCCATGGCGCGATAGGCGGCGTGGAGGGCCTCGCCGTCTTTGTAGAGCTGGACCTCGGTGCCGTCGCCCAGCGCCACCGGCGGCGGCATGACCCAGCCGTCGTCGGCGCTGCCGGGGGCGATGTTCACGCCGGCGGGCGCGGCGGGGCAGTCGGCCGCGGTCGGCAGCGGCAGGCGGTCGGCGGTTGCGTCCATCAGGCCCACATCATAACCTGCGCGAGCCTAAGCAGAACCGGGGGGGCGTCGGCCCCTATAATCGCAACCCAGGAACAAGGAGCTTCATGGCACTGGATCGACAGCAGGTGATCGAGGCGTTGCGGACGGTTGAGGACCCGGAGCTTTTCCGGGACATCGTCACGCTGAACATGGTCAAGGATGTGCAGGTCGAGGACAGCCGCGTGCGGGTGCGCGTCGAGTTGACCACGCCGGCGTGCCCGATGAAGGATACCATCCGGCGCAACGTGGAAGCCGCGCTGAAACGCATCGGCGCCGTGGCCGTGGAAGTGGAGATGACCGGCGCCACCCGCGGGCCCGCCCGGCAGCGGCAGACGCCGCTGCCCCAGGTCAAGAACATCGTCGCGGTGGGCGCCGGCAAGGGCGGCGTGGGCAAGAGCACCGTCGCCGTGAACCTGGCCGTGGGCCTGCAGCGCAGCGGCGCGGCCGTGGGGCTCATGGACGGCGACATCTACGGCCCGAGCATGCCGACGATGCTGGGCATCCGCGGCGCGGTGCCCGAGGTGCGCGGGCCGAAGATCCTGCCGCATCACGTGCACGGCATCCACGCCATCACCATCGGCTCGCTGGTGGAGCAGGACAAGCCGCTGATCTGGCGAGGGCCGATGGCGCACGGCGCGTTCAAGCAGCTTCTCCTGGACAACACCGACTGGCCGGAACTGGATTACCTGATCGTGGACCTGCCGCCGGGCACGGGCGACGTGCCGCTGACGCTCTGCCAGCTGCTGCCGCTGACCGGAGCCGTGGTGGTGGCCACGCCGCAGCAGGTGGCGCTGGATGACTGCATCCGCGCGGTGCGGATGTTCGAGCAGCTGGGGGCGCCGGTTCTGGGGATCATCGAGAACATGAGCTACTTCGTGGGCCCCGACGGCAGTGAGCACGACATCTTCGGCCGCGGCGGCGCAAAGAAAGCCGCTGCCGAGCTGGGGGTGCCGTTTCTGGGCGAGATCCCCATGTTCACCGAGCTGCGCGCAAACAGCGACGCCGGCCGGCCCGATGCCAACTTCACGGGCAACCCCAGGCTGCGCTCGGCGCTGGAGACGGTCGTGGCCAACCTCGCCGGGCAGGTCAGCCAAAGAAACCTGCGCGACGCGTCGCCGAAGCTGAACGTGCTGTGAGGCCCGTGGCATGGCCGGCTCGGCCATGCTGTGCCGCCTCAGTGAGAGCCGCACGGCCGGGCCGGCCGTGCCACAGCAAGCCGCGGATGAACGCCGATACACGCGTATCAAGACACCGATCCGCGTCCATCCGCGTCCATCCGCGGCTGCCCGGCACAGCCGGGCCTACGCTGTCGGCAACCTCTGACCAAGTTCTGAGAACCACTGCCGAAACGTCTCGCGGTCCATCTTGAGTTGCTTGATGAGCCATCGCACCGCCTTGTCGTACGCCCGCCGCCAGAGGTCGTGCTCGTCGGGGTGCTTGCGCGTCAGCACCAGCAGCGCCAGCACTGTCGCCACCATCGGCTCGTCGCGTCCGCCCACGGCGTCCAGGGCCTGCTCCACGGCCGCACGCCAGCCGTCGTCGGCCTCCTCCCAGATCGCATCGTCCGGCGTGAAACTGCCGGCCGCCGTCTGCAGGGACAGCAGCATGCGGATATCGGAGGAGTCAACCATGGGAGCGCCTTCAACGTAAGCAGGAGGGCGGATGCTCATGGAATCGCCACTGCACATGCGGCCACCTCCTCGCGCAGACGGGTGCATCCATGCGGCAGGCGCGGGGCACGCCAACACGCGGAGCGGAGCCCCCGCCATCGCGGGCGGCACGCCTCCCCATCCCCTGGCCAGCATCACTGGCACGCGGCGGAGCTCGGGCTTGCCGTCGTTGCGATCCTCGACACTCCGGTGCTCGATGGCCACGAACGTCGTCAGCCGGCACAACAGGCCGTAGTGCTTCGACAGCTCGATCAGTTCCTTCTGCTCGCGGGCCGCTGGGCCATATCGCCTGGCCCGCGCCTCGATGGCGCTGGCATCCTCGATCTGCTGGATCGCCTTGCGCGCCCACATGAGCCGGATCGCCCCGCCCTGGTCGGCCGCGGCCGGCACATCCAACGTCCACTGGCGCGGGCCGGCCGGCGTGCTGCACTTGAGCGTCACCGTCCGCGGCAGTGTGCCCTTCACTCGTCCCCATACCGACAGTCCGTCGCCCTCGAACAGCGGCGGCATCTCGGCCGGCGCAACCTGCACCTTGGCCCCGTCCCACTCGAGCTTTGCATCGCTCATCGCCACCGACGCCATCCGCCCGAACGTGCGCAGGACCTTGTCGTCGATCCTCTCGCCATAGGCAATAAACTCGGCCGCGCCGCCGGTGTTGCGGGCCAGTCCGTTGACCAGCGAGGCGCTGCTGGCCGCGCCGATGCCGAACGTGAAGATACGGTTGTGGGCGCGGCTGTCGCGGGCCAGCTCGAGCACGGCCGTCTCGTTGGAGATCTGCCCGTCGGTCAGCACGATCACCTGCCGCACATCGCCCACCGAGGGCTTGCCGGCCAGCACCGCCTTCAGCGGCTCGTGCAGCTCCGTCCCGCCCAGGTCCGCGTCCATGCGGTCCACCCATGCAAGCGCCCGCCGCAGCGTTTGGGCGGAATATTCCAGCGGCTCGGGGCTCAGCATCACATACGTGGACCCGAACCGGCAGATGTTGAAGCGGTCGCCGTCGGCCAGGCTGCGCAGGCACAGCGTCAGCGCATCCTTCGCCTGGCCAATCGATTCGCCCGCCATTGACCCGGAGCAGTCCACGACAAAGACCGTCTCGGTGGGTTGCGGCGCGGGAGCATCGTCGTCGTCGGCGGACTGCGGCACGAACGTTACCGCGATGTACTGATCGCCATCCGGCCCGCTCTCCACCTGCACGCACGGCTCGGCTTCGGCCGACAGCTTCAGCGTCAGCACGATGTCGCGATCCATCGGGGTCTTTCCGCCGGCCAGCCACACCCGATGCACCTTTCCATCCTCCTGTGCGGCAATCTCGTGAGTGGGCGACTCGACGGCGGCCAGTTTCCGCCCCAGGTCGATCTCGACATCCAGACTCAGCCCATACGGCACCGCCAGCACGTGCGGCGGATTCAGCGCTTCATCGTCCATGGCCGCCGTGATCGGGTCCGTGCCCGTGTCGGTGACGTACCGCGGCGCCACCGTCGTCGGGTACACCAGGCGGATTTCCCGGTCCACCACCGTCAGCGGCGCGATGTAGGTGATGCGGATGGTCGCGGCCTGCCTTGGCTTGATGTTGCCCACGCGAACCGTGAACACATCCGGCCGGTCCTCCTCCATCAGAAACGCCGCGTGGCCTTCCGAGATCGCCTGGTCGTACTTCTCAATGGCCTGGTCCGTCTCCTGGACTTGCCCCGTCAGCACGCGATCCCCCGTCAACACCTCAAACGCGCAAACCGCCGCCCCATCCGGCAGGGGGAACGTATAGACCGCCTCGATAGCGCGGTCCTCGAGGTTCACGAACGTCTGCTGGATCTGCGTCTTCTGGCTCATGCCGGCCAGGCGGCTGTGCACACGCACGCCCCTCAGGGCGACCCGGTCGGTCTTCTTCTCACTCAACAACTGGATCATCGTGGCTCCCGTTGGAATCCCAATCGACTCCGAACACCTTGCGTATCGTTTGCCGCAGTTGCGATAGTGCCTGCGGATCCGGCCGATAAGCGGTCGCGTCATAGTGCAGCTCGATCCCCGCCGACACCGGCAGGCGCACCCACAACTCGCTTGCGACCCTCGGGCGAAACCTTGGCGGCCGCCAGTCCTCAGTTGGCGGCTCTTCCGCGCCGGTTTCCAGGATCCGCCTGATCGCCTCCAGCGAGTGCCCGGCCGCCTGCAGCTTCGCGATCCGCTGCAACCGCTGGAGGTGCGTCCAGTCATAGTGCCGCCCGCGGCCAAGCCCCAGCGGCTTGGGCAACAGGCCTCGCTGCACATAGAACCGGATCGCCCGGCGGCTCAGGTTGGCCGCCTCTGCCAGTTCCGAGATATTCAGTTGTCCGTCCATCGCACCCCGATAATACATCATTTACTGTCACATTTCAAGTGTCATATTTTATCTGGCCAGGAACGGTCTGGAAATGGCCGCGCCGCGGCGCCCCCACTACGCGCTCAACACCTTTAGTGATCTGGCTTTAGGTTTAGCACAATAAGCGGTCAGATCATACCCACATCGCCCGCTCACCGTGGCATTGACCAGTTGGCCGACATGCACCTGATCGGCATGCACATGCACCACCGAATCGATCTCCGGCGCCTGGAACGCGGCCCGGCCGATCCAGCCATCGGCCGCGTCGCGCCCGGCCGGTCGGTCGATGAGCACCTGGAGCGTCTGCCCCGCCAGGCGCTCGGCACGCTTGAACGCCACCTCCTGCTGCGCCAGCATCAGCTCCTCCACCCGCCGCATTTTCACCTCGTCGGGCACCTGGCCGTCCATCCGCCCCATGGCCGTGCTGCGCTCCGGGCTGAAGGCGAACACGCCCATCATGTCGAAACCGAAGTCCCTGACAAATCGCACCAACTCCCGGTGCTCGGCCTCGGTTTCCGTCGGCGAGCCGGCGATGAACGTCGTGCGGATGGCGATGCCGGGGATTCGCTTTCGCAACTTGGCCAGCAGCGTCTCGATCTGCCTTCGCGTGACCCGCCGCTTCATGAGCGTCAGCAGGCGGTCGTTGATGTGCTGCAGCGGCATGTCGATGTACTTGACCACGCGCTGCGACTGGCCGATCGCGTCGATCATCTCGTCGGTGAAACACGACGGATACGCGTACATCAGCCGCAGCCAGTGCACATCCGTCATTTGCCGGTCGAGCGTTCGCAGCAGCCCGGCCAGACCCGGCGCATAGCCGATGTCCGTGCCATAGCTGGTGGTGTCCTGGCCGATGAGGTTCAGTTCCACGGCCCCGTCGGCCGCCAGCTCGCGTGCCTCGGCCAGGATCTGCTCCAGCGGCTTGGAGCGCATCGGCCCGCGGATGGACGGGATCGTGCAGAACGAGCAGCCCTGGTTGCAGCCCTCGCTGATGCGCAGGTAGGCGTAGTGCCGCGGCGTCAGGCGCATTCGGGCCCGATCATCCTCAAAGACGGGAAGAGAGTTGCGAGTTGCCAGTTGTGAGTTGCGAGTTAGATCGTGGTATTTGCCCAGGAAGTGGCCGTGCTCCTGGTGCGGGTTTTCCTGGCCGCGCACGGCCTGGACGATGTGCTGGCGGTCGAAGACGCCCACCAGCCGGTCGATCTGGGGGACGTCGGCCAGCAGCCGCGTCTTGTGCCGCTGCACCAGGCATCCGGCCACCACCACCCGCTTGCACCGCCCGCGCTGCTTCATCGCCACGGCGCGGCGGATCTCGGCCAGCGATTCTTCCCTGGAAGCCTCGAGGAACCCACACGTGTTGATGACGATGGCGTCGGCCTGCGAGGCATCGGCCGTAATCGCCAACCCGTCCTCGGCCAGAAGCCCCAGCATCCGCTCGCTGTCCACGAGGTTCTTCGGGCAGCCGAGGCTGACAAATGCGACGGTACGGATGGTAGGGCGTTTGGGCATGCTGCTTGGGCCAATGGTAGCAGCAGCCGAGCACCATGTGCACCCAGAAAATTGCGCCGGAATCGCAAAGATCGTTTGCGTGCGGCCTATTGCTGAGGTATTTTTCACAAAGGCAGGTCCCATACACCGGCAAGGGGGAGGGTCCGCAACCGCGTGATGGGCATAAGCCTCTGTAGGATCTGGATTAACGATCGGAAAGAGGATCAGCCGCACCATGGCCGCCCGGCCGACGAGGAAGAATCTCCTTCGCATCGCGGCTTGATGGGCGCTTGTGGTGCGCGCAAACACGAGGAGATGCCATGTCCGCCAATGCAACCCGCAAGTCTCGTAGAGTTGGTCTCCGCCTGGCCGCCCTGGCCGCTGCGACAATGATGAGCTCGGCCGCTTTCGCCGACACCGCCAGCTGGGACGGCTCAGAAAGCGCGCTCTGGAACGAACCGTTGAACTGGAGCTTGGAAGCGGTACCCACGGCTAATGACGATGCCATCTTCGTCACGCCGGTTCCTGCCTCCGGCAGCAGCATCACCGTGCCCACGGGCGCTTTGGCCAACAGCCTGGCTTTCGATGACAACTACACACTCACTGCCGGCACCCTGACGCTTTCCGCGGGCGTTGACGCCAACAGCGGCAAGATCATCGTGGCCGCCGGCAAGACCGCGACCATTACGTCGGTCCTGGCCGGCGCCAGCACCGACATCATCAAGGAAGGCTCCGGCACGCTGGTCCTGAACGCGACAAACACCTTCGGCGGCGCGGGCCGCAGCTTCACGCTCAACGCCGGCGCGGTGGGCATCGGCAACGCCGCGGCCTTTGGCAACGCGGCCAACAGCCTGGTCATCAACGGCGGCGAGCTGTACGCCTCGGCCGCGGCCCGCACCGTCGCCCAGACCTACACCCTCGGCGGCGACTTTGCCATCAGCGGCTCGCAGGCCCTGACGCTCTCGGGCAACTCGACCCTGTCGGCCGTCCGCACCATCACCGTCACCAACACCGCCGCGACGACCCTCAGCGGCCTGCTGTCGGGCCCCGGCGGCATCACGCTGGGCGCTGGCAGCACCGGCACGCTGATCTTGAGCAGCGCCAACAGCACGTTTGCGGGGGGAGTTACCGTCAACGGCGGCGTCCTGCAGGTCAACGCCAACTCGACCGGCACAGTCACCAGCGGCCCGGTGGGCACGGGCACGCTCACGCTGGCCGGCGGAACCATCCGCACCGACGCCACCGCCCGCACCCTCAGCAACACGCTGGCCATCACGGGCAGCACGACCTTTGGCGTCGCCTCGGGCGGCAACTCGCTGACCTTCGACGCCGCGACGCAGTCGATCTCCGGCAACCCGACACTGACCTTCACCACCAACACCACGACCTTCAGCACCGGGCAGATGGTCCTGAACAGCGACGCAACTCTGGCGGGCAATGCCTCCTTCAGCTTCAACGGCGGCCTGAGCCTGCCGGACAACCGCACCTTGACGATCAACAGCACGGGCGGCACGCATACGTTCGCCGGACCCCTGTCGGCCGACGCGCCCGGCAAGAGCCTGACCTTGGCCGGCACCGGCACCGTGACCCTGGGCACGATCACGGCGGGCGCGAACGACCCCGGCATCGTGCTCACGGGCAGTGGCGTCGTCACCGCCAATAGCGCGAACTCGACCTTCGCCGGCGGCGTGACCGTGTCAGGCGGAGCGCTCAGCCTGGGGGCAAGCTCCGACAGCCCGTTGACCAAGGGCCCCGTGGGCACGGGCACGCTCACGGTCACCAGCGGCGGCACCCTCAGGTCCACCGGCAACTTCACGCTTGCCAACGCATTGGTCCTCTCCGGCAGCACGATCATCGTGCACAACAACGGCAACCTGAACTGGAGCGGGCCGTGGACCATCGCCGGCGGCGTCAACACCATCGACAAGGCCAGCGGGACCCAGAGCAGCCAGTTTTGCAGCACGGCCAACCCCTCCTCGGTAACAGTCACAGGCAACAGCACGCTGAACCTGGTCAACAACGGCGGCGGCGCGCTCACCGTCGGCCCGTTCACCGGCACCTGGACGCTGAGTTCCGGCCTGACGTTCGACGGCACGGTGGGGACGACCATTTCCGGCGTGATCAGCGGCGCCGGCCAGACGATCACCAAAAACGGCACGAGCACCATCACGCTCAGCAACAACAGCGCCACCGCCAGCACCTTTGGCACGATCGATGTGAACGGCGGCACGCTGGTGCTGAACCGCACTCACGCCACGCCCAACACCGTCGGCTCCATCCAGATCGACGGCGGATCGCTTCAGTTCAACAACGAAAGCGCCCTGGGCAACCCGTCGGCCATCACCGTCAACGGCGGGTTCCTTCGCTACACCACCAACGCCGCCCTGACCAACACCAAGACCATCGTGGTCAACAGCGGGGGCGGCCTGTCCAGCACCGGCGGCAGCACGTGGACCATCCCCATCAGCACCGTCACGCTGCCCTCGGCCGGCATCATGAACTTCGGCGGCAGCCAGCAGATCACCATCAGCGGGGCCTATCCCAGCCTCACCGGCGATATCACCTTTGGCGGTGGTGGGTCCAAGGCCAACTCGACGGCTGTTACGACGTTGTCCAGCGTTGCAGACACCGCCCGCACCATCACGTTCAACGGCGGAACCAGCACCAGCTACGGCTTCCAGTTCAACGGCCTGCTGCTCAACGCCGACCTGACCGTCGCCGGAGGCGGCTACGGCAGCCTGGGCGCGGTCACCGAAGATGCCACGCCGCGGTCGATCACGGTCAATATGGGCGCGGCCGGCGTGGTGTCCGTCAACAACGGTTCCACGCACACCGGCGGCACGTTCATCAACAGCGGCACGCTCAGCGTGAGCGGGCCCACGGGCAAGGCCGTGGGAACCGGCACGCCCATCACCCTGGGCGGCGGCACCTTCCGCGCAACGCAATCCAACAACACCACCTATACGTTCAACGACAACTTCGTGGTGAACAGTGCCAGCACCCTCGAGGGCTATTCCGGCGGCAACAGCCCCCAGTTCATCGCCAGCGGACAGATCAGCGGCACCGGGCCCCTGACGCTCAGGTATGGCGGAAGCGCAAGCAGCCAAGACCCCGGCGTGCTGCGCCTCTCAGGCGACAACTCGGCCAGCGGGTCCAATTACACCGGCGGTTTCACGATCGCCACGACCAACGCCCGCGGCGGCGTGCGATTCGACAACGCCAACGCCATGGGCGGGGCGACAAACACCATCACCGTGCCCACCGGCACGCTGCTGGCGTTCAACTTCGCTCCGTCGGCCAGCGACTACGCCAAGGTCTCGTGGGGCGCCGACTCCATCATCGGCGTGGACGGCAATTTCGCGGTGGATCTAAGCGCCACCGGCCTGAATCAGGACTTGCGCATCGGCGCGGCGGCAAGCAGCACGTACACCGCCTCGATCACGCCCTTCGGCAGCGCCTACAAGTTCACGCCGGGCGCGACGCTGACGCTGAACACGACCAATCAACTCACCGGCGCCAATAGTCTGGAGGTGCTCGCCGGCCCCACGCCCGCCGGAGCGACCCAGGGCCATCTCGGCACGCTTGTCCTGAATAAGGCCAACGACTACACCGGCGGCACGACCATCGCCGGACCTACGCTCCAGACGCAGGCCAGCGGCTCGATGGGCACGGGCGACATCACGATCAACAGCGGGTTGCTCCTGTTCATGACAGCCAGCCAGGCCCACGCCAACAACATCATCGTCAACGGCGGGGCGTTCTACAGCAATGACGGCATTGCCCGAGACTACGTCCTCAACGGCAACATCACGCTGAACGCCGGCATGAACATGTCGCCCGGCAACGGAAGCGGCGGCAAAGGCAACTTCTTCCTCAACGGGCAGATCTCCGGCAGCGGCGGTCTCACGCTGAGCCGCGGCGGGAGCAGCGGCAGCTTCATGAACCTCTACCTCAACGGCGACAACAGCGCGTGGACCAACACGCTGACCACCGCCACCGGAGGCGGCGGCAGCAGCGGGCACGCGGTCTATGTGGGGCATGTCAACGCCCTGGGCGGCGGCGCCACGCCGGCCGTGACTCTGGGCGGCGACAGCCATGCGCTGTACTTCAACACCGGCCTGGACGGCACCATCGTCAAGAACTTCACGGTCTCGAGCAGCGCCAGCAGCCAGGCCTTCGACAACCTGTCGGAGGGCCCGGGCCTGGGCAACGGCAGCGGCAACTTCGTCCGCCTGGCCGGCAACATCACCGGCACCGGCGCCCCGCGTATCGGCGGCCGGGCCAGCAGCGATACGGCCATTACCGAACTTGTGCTGGCCGGGACCAACGCCTGGACCGGGGCGCCGACCACGGTGGACTATGACCCAACCGCCGGCGTGCAGAACTTCGTCAACGGCACCGGCGGCCTGACGATGGGGCCGGGCGCCTCGGCCAGGGGCTTTGTGCGATTTGAGGGCGACGCGAGCCTGCCCGCCGGCGGCGGTGCGGCTTTCTACGCCGCCATCGCCCGGCCCGGCGGAACCCCCGACGCCCAGTTCGGCTATCTGTTTACCGGCGGCTCAACCTACGATGCCCCGGCGGGCAAGTCCTTCCTGATCGGCTCGCTGAGCGCCGGCACGCAGGTCGGCGGCGTGCTGGGCGCGGCCGGCGGGGGCACGGCCACGCTGAACTCGACCACCGTCAACATCCACGCCAACGCCGCCACCGACACCCAGTCCCTGACGCTGTTTGCCCGCTCGGCCGGCGACACGCTGGCGCTGGGCACCGGCGGGGCCGTGGTGCTGTCCCCCAGCACCGGCGACAGCGGCAGCGGCACGACGGCCACCGTCCTGTCGGCCCGCAACGGCGTCGGCAGCGCCACCACGCTCATCAAGCGCGGCGAAGGCACGGTGGCCTTCAACAACGTGCAGTTCACGCACGTCGGCGGGTCGGCCAATGACGCCCGCTCGACGTTCACGATCAACGTCAACGAGGGCTCGCTGCTGTACAACCAGGATGACACGGGCCTGGCCAGCCTGGCGGCCGTGAACGTCGCGGCCGGAGCGACTCTGGGCGGCACCGGCACGCTCAAGGCCCCCGTCTCCGTCGCGGCCGGCGGCATCCTCGCCCCGGGCACATCGGTGGGCACGCTCACGCTCGACAGCCTCTCGCTGAACGCCGCCTCGCTGGCCTTCGAGCT